>PVMK01172168.1_pt1 | contig 17468 bp, 17 predicted proteins | sample 1853481 | NCBI WGS metagenome assembly PVMK01 (sample SAMN08533507, study PRJNA380276) | Marine sediment metagenome, whole genome shotgun sequencing project.
ACAGGAATTGGATTGCAACCTAATAGGTAACCTATTTTATTTAATAAAGGGTATAATATATATGGTATAGGAATAAAACAAAAAAAGCCCTCCCAATAAAGGAAAAGCCTTTCACTAGTCTATTTCTAAACTACATGTCGCAATTAAGCGACCAACACAACTTTATATGTTTCCTTATTGAAGGAAATCTTGCGGTCTGGACGGGACTCGAACCCGCGACCCCCTGCGTGACAGGCAGGTATTCTAACCAACTGAACTACCAAACCGTTGCATTATAGCGGTTGCAAATATACACCCCATTTTTAATATCTCAAACGTTTTTTTAGCTTTTTTAGACAAAAGTGGTGTTATACAAATTTTTGCCGTTCTACCATATATGTTGTCAATATCTTATTAAAGCTCTCATTTACATTAGCCTCAACATATTTAATTCGGTATTGGCCGCATTTTAATCGTATCGTGTCAAAATAGGTTTTTACGGCGACTTCATAATTCACCTTAATGTTATCGGCATATAGGTTAATGGATTCATTGGTTTCAACATCTATAAAACGCCTGGGCCTATTGTCGAAATTAAACTGCAATTCCTTCTCTTTATCAAATACATGGAACAAAATAACCTCGTGTTTATTGTACTTTAAATGTCTTAAAGCATCGAATAATTTGTCCTCTTCTATACCCGCCTGAAACATATCGGTAAATACAAAGATCATTGAGCGACGATGTATCTTTTCGGCGATTTGATGCAAATATTCATAGGTTTCGGTTCCCGCTTGTTGTGGTTTGGAAGTGACGGTTTTATCCAATTGGTCCAATAACATTCTGTGGTGCCGTTCGCTTCCTTTTTCGGGTGCATAATAGTCGTAAGCATTGCTGTAAACACTCAATCCCACAGCATCCCGCTGTTTCTTTAATATATGCATCAAGGATGCTGCCGCCAAAGCCGCAAATCCAATTTTATTCAAGCTGTTTATGGATAACTTATTTACATGTGGATAATGCATAGAGCTGCTGTTATCCATTATTATATGGCAACGTAAATTAGTCTCTTCGTCATAGCGTTTTGTAAAAAGCTTGTCCGTCTTAGCGAACAATTTCCAATCGATGTGGCGTGTGCTTTCGCCTTGATTATAGATCTTGTGCTCTGCAAACTCGGCCGAAAACCCATGAAAGGGACTCTTATGCATTCCGGCAATAAAGCCTTCTACAATCTGTTGGGCCAATAGTTCCAGGTTTTTAAAGCCCGAGGTTTTATGTAATTCGCTATGCAGGTTCATTCCCTATCTGTCACTTCGTGTCATCTTTCCCAAAGAGAAAGAAATAATTAACTTTGCTTTGTAATAACTTTCCTAAACTAAAAAAGGTTTGCCGTTCTGGCAAACCTTTTATCATTTCTTTTAGATTCTGTGTTATAAAAGCGTATCGATCGCTTCAGCATAAACATTCTTAGGAGCAACGCCAACCTGACGTCCTACAACTTCTCCATTTTGAAATACCAACACCGTAGGTATATTGCGTACACCATATTTAGCGGCAAATTCCTGGTTGGCATCGACATCAACCTTTCCTACAACGGCTTTGCCATCGTATTCTTGACTTATTTGCTCTATGATCGGACCTACCATGCGACATGGTCCGCACCAGGCAGCCCAAAAATCAACCATTACCGGTTTATCGCTCTTTAATACTGTTTCTTCAAACGTTGCATCTGTTATTTCTAATGCCATAATATTTATTTTAATTGTAATTTATTCTGATTTTATATGCAATATTAGTCAAAAAAAACGGCAAAGCTTACAAGCCAGGTATTTGTTTTGCTTATAGCCTAATTGTTTGACCTTATTATATGTTATTGGGTTATTTGTTATTGGGTTATTGGATTTTGGTTCCGATAGCTATCGGGTTAGCACATAAATAACATTATCAGGAAATCCTTTATCCCTTCTGCCGGGATCTAATTTAAATTGATTTCGCCGTAACAATATTTTCGAGCCTTCATTATCCCTATGTGTAAAGGCTTCAATAGCCTTCAGTTTTAAAGTTACGAATCCATAATCTATAACTTTTCCAATAGCTTCATTCATGATGCCCTTTCTATGGTAATCCGGATACAGTTCATATCCTATTTCTGAAGTTAAACCATCCTTTGAGAAATTCCAAAGACAAATGTCCCCTATAAGTTCATTCGTTTCCTTTAGGACGATTCCCCAATACTTTATTTCTCCATTTGCAACTCCCTTATTGGTTTTTGCGATAAAGGCCCGGGCCTCTGAAATGGATTTCTGAGTTTCTTTGGCAATATATTTATACACCACTTCGTTCGACCGGATCCTGAAAATTGCTTCATCGTCCTTAGATTTAAGTTGCCTCAATATCAATCGTTCCGTTCTTAATGTTGGCAGCTGATAAGATTTAGGCTTACTCATTATTTTCTCATTTTAAAATTATGCAACCTTTTAGTTGCATATTAGAAATAATTATTTTAGTTTAGCAATCTAAAAGTAATAACTTAATTTAAAATATACTCTTATGAAAGATGCAATCAAAAAAGAACAGTTATTTAACCATCCCATAGATGCGGTATGGAATGCCATTTCTAATGCCGAAGAAATATCCACCTGGTTCATTAAAGCCGATTTTAAAGCTGAAAATGGGTATAAGTACACCTTTACATCCAGCGAAGAACACGGTTGTACCTCCATTACCGGAGAGGTGACAAACTCTAATCCTTATCGGCTGGTCTACACCTGGATGGTAGAAAATACAAATGTCGAGACCACAGTTACATGGCAGCTGGAACCTGTAGAAGGCGGTACCAAACTGTATCTTGAGCACTCCGGGATCTCAAATTATGCCGGTGATACTGCCGTTGCCATGTTTAACAGTTTTAATGGGGGATGGGATAATTGTATGAATGAATTGACCACTTACTTAAAAAATCTCGTCAATGCAGGATAGGATCACCATACTATTTAAAGCCATTGCCGATCCCACAAGGCGTGAAATTTTTCACGCCCTGGTTTTGGCTACTTCTGCTCTGTCAATTACTCAAATATCCAACCAGTTTGACATAAGCCGGCAGGGGATTACCAAGCATATAAAAACACTCCAGGAGGCAGGGTTGGTTTATATTGATGCGCAGGGCCGTGAACGCTTTTGTAATGCGAATGCCAAACCGCTTAAAGAAGTGAATAAATGGCTGAAGTACTACGAAGAATTCTGGGACGATTCGCTACAAAGTTTAGGGGATTATTTGGATACGAAGAATTCTTAATTAAAAGGTAATGCTTCCATTTATTGTCATCCTGTCCCCATTTTCATGAGAATTGTTTCAGGATCTATTTAAACTTTTATCAAATGTAGATTCTGAAATAAATTCAGAATGACAGACCTAGTTAAGCTTATAATGCACATCAAGTGCTGCCAGCTCGTCCAACAATTCCTGTGAGACCTTTACTTTTTGTTTTCGACTTGGCATTTGAAGTTTAATACTTTCTTCGTTATCATAAACCACAAAATTTAAGGCCTGATTGCCCTTGTGCATATGTAATAATTCTTTTAGCGTATTGATCCTTTCTTCTTTAAGATCTTCAATATTGAGTTGAATCGAAAGTTTTTTGGCCATTGTTTCCATAATATCATGTAACAACTGGAAATTATTAAACTGGAGTCGGGGGTCTCCTTTTTTACCGGTGTCCTTATTTATCCAGCCATCTCTTACAAAAGTGCGTACATAAATAAAATTGTTCTTCATCAGGAAATGACGGAATTTGAGATATTCTTCACCAAAGATGCGAAACTCAAAACTATCGGTATAGTCATCTACCGTAAACAATGCCCATCCTTTCCCCTGCCTGCTTATGCGATGCTGCACATCGGTAACCACCCCGCCAAAACAGAGCTCCCTGTTTACATAGGATTCCAGATCGTTAAACATAGCTACCGTTCCATTGCAAAAGGTATTCATTTCGGTTTTAAAATCATCTAAAGGGTGACCAGATATATAAATGCCAACAACCTCTTTTTCGCGGGCTAATTTCTCCATAGTACCCCATTCTTCACAAGGAGGAATCTCCGGTTCGGCGATCTGTACTTCGCTGGAATCGCCAAACAAGCTTACCTGTGATGAGTTTTCATTTTCCTGGTATTTATTACCATATCGGATGGCTTTTTCTAAAAAAGTAAGCTCATCGCCGTCCTTATGAAAATATTGGGCCCGGTGGGTGTTCTTAAAACAATCGAATCCTCCTGCTAAAGCGAGGTTTTCAAATGCCTTCTTATTTGCTGCCCTCAGATCGATGCGCTTCGCCAAATCGAAAATGGACTTATAATGCCCGTCCTTTTTTCTGTTTTGCACAATGGTTTTCACGGCTCCGTGGCCTACTCCCTTTATGGCACCCATTCCAAAGCGAACGGCATTATCTTTATTTACAGAAAACTTGTAATAGGATTCGTTTATATCAGGACCGAGTACCTTTAGCCGCATACGCTTGCACTCTTCCATAAAGAAGGTCACTGATTTTATATCGTTCATGTTATTGGACAATACTGCAGCCATATATTCTGCCGGGTAATGCGCCTTTAAGTATGCTGTTTGGTACGCTATCCATGCATAGCACGTAGAATGTGACTTATTAAATGCATAACTGGCAAAGGCTTCCCAGTCCTTCCATATTTTCTCGAGGATGTCCCGAGGATGACCATTGGCTTCACCGCCATCCAAAAACTGTGGTTTTAGTTTTTCCAGCAAGGCAAATATCTTTTTACCCATGGCCTTACGCAGCACATCGGCATCACCTTTGGAGAAATTGGCCAGCTTTTGGGAAAGCAGCATCACCTGCTCCTGATAGACCGTAATACCATAGGTCTCTTTAAGGCTCTCTTCCATTACCGGGAGGTCATAAACGATGTCTTCATCGCCATGCTTTCTGCGGATAAAGCTGGGGATGTAGTCCATGGGTCCTGGACGATACAAGGCGTTCATTGCTATAAGATCGTCAAAAACGGTAGGTTTTAGATCCTTAAGGTGTTTCTGCATTCCGGCAGATTCATACTGGAAGATCCCAACGGTTTCTCCGCGTTGAAATAATTTATAGGTTTCCTCATCGTCCAAAGGGAAATTATCGGGATCGAGAGAAACACCGTATTTGGCCTTTACGATTTTAACAGTATCCTTAATTAAGGTCAGGGTTTTTAATCCCAGGAAATCCATTTTTAACAAGCCGGCAGCCTCCACAACTGAATTATCGAACTGGGTGACATACAAATCCGAATCTTTGGCAGTAGCGACAGGAACATAATCGGTAATATCACTGGGTGTGATTATAACCCCACAGGCATGGATCCCGGTATTGCGAAGGGATCCTTCCAGCACCCTCGCCTGGTTAATGGTTTGGGCTTCGAGGTCTTCTCCTTCCGATATATTTAAAAGTTGATTTACCTTTTCCAGGTCTTCGGCCCTGAATTTACTACTCAGCTCCTTTTCCTCCAAACCAAATATTTTATTCAGTTTAGACATGTTTGGGATCAACTTAGCAATTCTATCGGCGTCATGAAGTGGTAAATCCAACACCCTTGCGGTATCGCGAATGGACGATTTTGCCGCCATGGTGCCATAAGTAATAATTTGTGCCACCTGGCTACTTCCATATTTATTAATGACGTAATCCATGACCTTGCCACGACCTTCATCATCAAAATCAATATCAATATCGGGCATACTAACACGATCGGGATTCAGGAATCGCTCAAAAAGTAAATCGTATTTTAAAGGATCTATATTTGTGATCCAAAGACAATAGGCCACTACCGATCCGGCAGCAGAACCGCGTCCCGGACCTACCGAAACATTCATATTCCGGGCTTCCCGAATAAAATCCTCAACGATCAAAAAGTAACCCGGATAACCGGTGTTTTTTATAACTTCGAGCTCAAAATCGATGCGTTCTTCAATCTCGGAAGTAATTTCGGCAAAACGTTTTTCGGCACCTTTATAGGTGATATGCTTTAAATAGGAATCTTCATTTTCAAATTCCTCTGGAATATCGAACTTAGGAAGTAGCACCTCACGAGCCAATTGGAAAGGTTCAATTTTATCCACAATTTCCTGGATGTTGGTTATGGCTTCCGGAATATCATGAAAGAGTTGTTTCATCTCTTCCGAAGATTTAAAATAATACTCCTGGTTGGGCAATCCATAACGATATCCTCGGCCCCGGCCAATGGGAGTGCCTTGCTTTTCGCCTTCCTTTATGCATAACAAAATATCATGAGCATTGGCTTCATCCTGTTCTCCATAATAGGTGTTATTGGTGGCAATGGTCTTAATTCCATATTTCTTCGAGAAATTAATAAGTGTAGGGTTGACCCTTTTTTCATCATCCTGATTATGGCGCATGAGTTCGATATATAGGTCGTCTCCAAATTGTCCTTTCCACCAAAGCAGGGCTTCCTCGGCCTGTTTTTCACCAAGATTCAACACCTTACTCGGCACTTCGCCATAGAGGTTTCCCGTTAATACAATAATGTCTTCCTTGTATTGCTGTATTAACTTTCTGTCGATCCTGGGGACATAGTAAAATCCTTTGGTGTAGGCAATAGAGGAAAGCTTGGCCAAATTATGATAGCCCTTTTTGTTTTTAGCCATAAGGACAATCTGGTAGCCATTATCCTTTCTCGTTTTATCCAGATGATTGTCGCAAACAAAAAATTCGCAGCCTAAAATTGGTTTGATCTCCCCGGATGTTGGTGTTTCCCCTTTTTCTAAAGCTTCTGCGCGTTGTGCCTTTATCGTTTTGTTATGATTAATTATCTCATTTACAAAATGAAAGGCTCCCATCATATTGGCATGGTCTGTCAATGCTACGGCGGGCATATTGTGTTTTGCCGCCGAGGCCACCAGCTTTTTAACGCTTATTGTGGATTGTAATATGGAAAATTGTGAATGATTATGGAGATGTACAAAATCAACATCGGCCAATTCTGAAATATTATCCTGAAGATCCTCATCTGAAATATCCACGATCTGAGATTGTTGCAGCCGTTCATTAATTTTAGCGCTTTCCTTTTTAAGATTTATATGTTTTAATCCAATACTTTTAATCTCACCTGGATTAATTTCTGAAAATTTAGGGAAGTAATCCGGTTGAACATCAAGTTGTTCTTTTAAAAATTCTTCTCTTCGAATGAGTTCCAGAAAACATCGCGTAGTGGCTTCTACATCGGCGGTGGCATTATGGGCTTCTTTAAATGGTTTGTTAAATAAAAACTGATGTAACTCCGTTAGTGTAGGTAGTTTAAATTTTCCGTAACGTCCTCCGGGAAGTTTACACAGGGTTGCCGTATGCTCTGTACAGGTATCAAGAACCGGTAATTCCTGAAGCCGATTTGCAATATCCGCTCTCACAAATTCGCAGCCCATAACATTGATATCGAACTTTACATTTTGGCCAACAACAAAATTCGATTTGTTTAATACGTCATTGAATTTTTTCAATACTTCGCCTAAAGGAACACCTTTCTCATTGGCCAACTCGGTAGAAATTCCATGAATTTTTTCAGCATCATAAGGAATATTAAAGCCCTCGGGCTGGATCAAATAATCCTGGTGATCGAGGCATTTTCCGAATTCGTCATGTAGTTGCCAGGCAATCTGGACACACCTCGGCCAATTATCGGTATCGCTTATCGGTGCATTCCATCGTTTTGGTAATCCTGTAGTTTCGGTATCGAAAATTAAGTACATATATATGTTCTGTCTTGGCTAAAATAAGAACGTTAAAAATAAGAATTATAACCCTTTTAATCCTCATAAAATTATAAACACTTATAAACAAAAAGCCCCGGTATTCTAATTATTAAAATATTTATTCGAAATAATTTGATCTATGACAAAAATCATAGTTCTAAATATTTAAGTAAATTAGCTTTGTGCTATATTTAAGTAAATTAGCTTTGTGCTACCATAAATAAAGATATTAATATCAAAATACAGTTATCATGAAAAATTTAAAATTTATACATTATTTGATCATAATAGGATCAAGTTTAATGTTCTTACAATGTACCAGTGATTATACTTCTATAGAAGGAGATCCTGGGGTTGATGGTGTTGACGGACTTGATGGACTTGATGGGGTTGATGGTGTAGATTTCTCGGCAGACTGTAGAGCCTGTCATTCAAATGAACACAGAGCCCCTATTGAAGACGCCTATGCAATATCCGGACATGCCACCGGAGGTTCCTGGGCAAGAGGCCGCAGTGCTTCCTGTGCGCGTTGTCATAATAATGAAGGATATGTAGATTATTTATCTGGAACCTTTGTTGATGATGAAGGTAATCAAAGTGCCGACCCCGATGGGTATCTTGTATCCAACCCTATAACTTGTACAGGTTGTCATAGTGATCACAGATCCTTCGACTTTGAGAACGATGGTAATGATTATGCGTTACGAAATATAGATCCAATAAATCTTTTTATTGATCCAACGGTCACACTTGATATGACTAATGATATTGACCCTTTAGGAAGAAGCAATACCTGTATTAATTGTCATCAGCCAAGAAATAGCTATACCATTCCGGCAGGAACTGAAGATTATGAAATAACAAGTTCTCGTTTCGGGCCACATCACGGGCCACAATCTACCATGCTTCAAGGTATTATGGGAGCACATATAGCAGGATCCGTAGGCTATCCCGGAGTAGGGTCCGCAACACATAAAACAGGTGCATCATGTACAACTTGTCATATGGGTGAAACTACGAATAGTCTTGACGGATCACATACCTGGAATCCAACGGCTAATGCCTGTATTTCATGTCATTCCGATGCACCCGAAGAAAGTGAAGGATTTAGTGAAGACATGGCTACGCTTAAATCATTGTTATTGGCGCAGATTCCAAGTCCATTACTTGATACCAACAGTACCGTTCCGGGTATTTATTCGGCCGATGTGGCAAAAGCAACATGGAATTACAGAACCGTATTGGAAGATCAAAGCCATGGTATTCACAATCCTGCATATACAAGAGCATTACTCAAAAATTCTATTGAAGCATTGCAGGACTAAAGCAATGGTTTCAAAAGAATTGATGGTATAGACTCATTCTTTCAAATGAGAAAGAAAAGTAGTAGTAAAACATTAAAAGATCAAGAAGATGAAAAATCTATTGAAAATAGTCCTGGTAAGCAGTTTGACCTTACTGTATTATACATGTTACTATGATGAATTCCCGGAAGAACCAGAAGTGGTTATAGATCCCGAAGAAATCGTATCATTTGCAGATGACATCGTACCCATATTCATATCCTTCGACTGTGCTCAATGTCATAACCCGGCCCAACAAGATCCGGATTTAACTCAGGGTAATGAGTATAGCTCGTTAGTTCCTAATTATGTAACCGCCGGAAATGCACTGAGCAGTCAATTATATATTAAACTGGCAGTCGATGAGCACCGAAATGTCGATGCTACTTCTTTGGCTTTAATAAAGGAGTGGATAGACCGGGGGGCTGAGAACAATTAAATTTTAAGACATGAAAAATTATAAAATATTTCTTTTTACTTTTTTAATGTTACCATTTCTTGCATTAACACAAGAAAAGAAAAAGGATTCCATAATAGACAAACCGGAACGTCCCGCATTCGAAAGTGCAACTCTTATTGATAACGCCACCAATGTATTATTTAATAAAAACACATTGGAAGTACAAATGCAACATAGATTTGGTATGATGGATGAAGAAAATTCATTATTAGGGATATATGGGCCATCAAATATTAGAATTGGTTTATCATATTCGATTTTAGATAGATTAGCGATAGGATACGGGATAACTAAAACCAATCGATTACATGATTTTAATTGGAAAGTAGCTTTATTAAGACAAACACGTTCTGATAAGACTCCTGTAAGTATAACCTATTTTGGAAATTTTGTTATCGATGGGCGTTCAGGAAAGGTAAATGACAGCATATTTATTCTGAGACAGGATCGATATTCATATTTTCATCAAATAATAATTGCAAGAAGGTTTAGCCCGAATTTCTCATTCCAAATTGCGCCTAGTATTTCCCACTATAACACTGTTGACTCATTTATGGATAACGACCGGTTTGCAATTGCTTTCGGTGGGCGATATAAAATAAGTCCGCAAACCTCTATTTTGTTTGATTATAGCCAGCCTATAACAAAATTTGATGAGGATGATTTTGGATTAAATTACAACCATCCTGGAATTAGTTTAGGCCTGGAATTCTCGACATCGGCTCATGCCTTTCAACTGTTTATTACCAATTTTAATGGGATTGTACCTCAGCAAAACTATATGAAAAACACCAATGATTTCTTTAGCAAAGGGGTCTTAATTGGATTTAATATAACGAGAAATTATAATTTTTGAATTAAAAAATTCCTATCTTAAAGCAGTAAAATAAATGAGTCTTCAGATTTGATTTTGTTTTACTGCTTTTATTTATTATTTTACAAATTATGAAAAACAAATCTAGAAAAGAAAGGCAAATCTCAAGAAGAGGCATATTACCTGTTTTAGGAGGTGCCTTACTCATCCCTTTTCTGGGATTTGGTAATAGCGTAACAGAGGATACCGATACTTCTCAAGAAGAAGAATACGAAACTTTATTAAAACCTGATGGCACAACAGTAAAAGTTAAAGTTAGCACTTTAAAAAAATCAAAAGTTGTGAAGAAAAATATTTCTAATAAATCATTTCTTAACTGGCTGGGTAAAAAGTTTTAATTTCATTTAATGCATATTCACTATGGTAGATAACAACAAAAACTCAAGACGTAAATTTCTTGACAAAGGAATAAAACTGGGTATAGTTACTGCACTTGGTGGCATTGGGTTATCAAAAATTGTAAATAAATTAAACGCAAAAACCGATAATAGTACTGGTGAAAAAGTGGAGTTAATGACCACTGACGGAACCTTGATTCAAGTTGATTCATCTGAAGTTGTTGAAACAAAACAGGCCAATGAAGAGGATAAGAAATATAATGTAAGAGAGGGCATTCCAAATCGGAAGTTTGTAATGGTTATCGATTTGGCTAAATGTAAGAATGCTTTAAAATGTGTAAGCGCTTGTAATAAACATCATTATATAACAGGCGAAAATGCATGGCTTAAAGTTCATAAAATGCAGGAATCTAAAGATACAGCATCATATTGGATGCCCAGAACCTGTATGCATTGCGATCAACCGGCCTGCGTTACTGTTTGCCCTGTAGATGCGACATTTAAAAGAAAAGACGGTTTAGTATTGATTGATAACGAGCGTTGTATTGGTTGCCGTTTCTGTATGGCAGCATGTCCATATTCAACCCGTGTATTTAACTGGAGTGAACCTGAATATGGTGGAACAAGTGAAATTACAATGGATATGGGTGGAGAAGACTATTCACCAGACTATACAGGCAAGCCAAGTGTAAAAGGAACCCCGGATAAATGTGATTTTTGTCCGCATACCATAAAAAATGGAGAACTTCCCCATTGCGTAACTGCGTGCCCTAACGGAGTGTTTTATTTTGGCGATAAATATGAAGATACCGTAACGAATGGAGAGGTAACCTTAAGATTAAGCAAATTGTTAGAAGATAAAGCAGGGTACAGATTAATGGAAGAATTAGGTACGGCACCTAGTGTATATTATTTACCGCCTGTTGACAGATTAGTTGATTTTAAGGAGGGATTGGATGATTATATGAAATTCCAATCTGTTGAAAAACCTGATTAATCATGAAAAATTACGATACACTACTTAACGATCTAGCACCAAGAAAGTTTGGTAAACGAGGTACTATTTGGACCGTCTTTTTAATTGTCATTATTATTATTGGCCTCATTGCCTATATAGATCAGGTTATAAAAGGACTGGTTGTAACCAACATGCGTGATTATGCCCTTTGGGGAATTTACATTTCAAATTTTGTCTTTTTTATTGCAACAAGCTTTGTTGGATCTGTTACAGTGGCCGTATTAAGGCTAACGAATAATACATGGCGAACACCAATAGTTAGAATCGCCGAAATTATTACATTGGCAGCCATTGTAATGGCAGGTCTAACCATTATGATTGATATGGGCAGACCAGATAGATTGTTAAATTTATTTATATATGCAAGATTGCAATCACCTATTACATGGGATGTCATAATTATACCCACTTCTATTGCCTTAAGTTTCTTATTACTATATTTTCCATTACTCCCTGATTTGGCTATTCTTAAAAGACACTTCAAAAAAACAAAACCAAAATTTAGTAAATGGTATGGTAAATTATCTTTGAAATGGACAGGTAGTAAAGCTCAAAAAGCCATTCAGGAAAAATCAATTAAAATTATTGCGATAATGATTATTCCAGTGGGCATACTATTGCAAACCATTGATGCCTGGTTATTTTCAACTACTTATAGAATTGGTTGGGATAGCACCAATATGGGAGCATATTTTATTTCTGGTGCATTTGTTGCTGGAGTTGGTGCTCTTATTACTGTAGTATATATAATAAGAAGAATAAGAAAGCTTGAAAATTATATAACTGTTTATCATTTTGATAAGATGGGTAAATTTTTAGGACTAGCCTGCTTAATATACCTTTACTTCAACATCAATGAATATTTAATCCCCATATTTACTGCACCAGTACAAGAAGATATTCATCTAAATGCCTTAATATCCGGCGAATACGCCTTTCTATTTTGGTTTTCTCAAATCGTAGGGTTAATTTTGCCAATTATAATATTATTATTTAAAAAGGGAAGAAAACCCTTGCCTATGCTTATTGTTGGTTTAATGGTGGTTGTAGGCTCGTGGTGGAAACGATTCATCATTGTTACCCCAACGCTATTACACCCTTTTTTACCCATTGAAGGTGTCCCGGAATCCTGGCATCATTATTTGCCAAGTATGCATGAATGGCTTATTACGGTTGCTACGTTGGCAATGGCGTTATTAATTATTACTGCCATGGTAAGGTATTTACCTGTTATACCCATTCAAAGAACGGCTGATGAGCGAGAATTATTAAAAACTGTTAAAAACACTGAATTATGAAGGATCAATTAAAATTCCGATTTATTTTTCTCGCGTTTTTAGGAGTGTTTATGTATAGCACAGGTTTTAATGATTTAAATGCTCAAGACGCAAAAAAAGATAAGGTTCGGTTAAAAGCCGATTATGTTAAAATAATGAATAAAGAAGTTTATTTTGACATTAGGGCTACATCTAAAATAGGTAAAAAAAACATTAACATTTCAAATATCGATGTAACCGTCTATAGCGAGCTTGACAACGAGAAAATAAAATTAGGTACTACAACTACAAATATGAAGGGTGCTAGTAGATTTGTAGTTAAAGATTTTAATTCTATAAAACCTGACTCTACAAATACCTATAACATCCTAATTTCATTTAAAGGCAATGACGATTTTAAAAAAGCCTCAAAAAGGATTAGTTTTAAAAACGCTGGTATTACAACTAAATTAATTTATATTCACGGTGTTAATTACATTTCATCAACGCTAACAGATTTAAGTAAAGATAGCTTAATAAGTGATGCATCGTTAACAGTTCAAGTTGAACGATTATTTCAACCTTTATTTATTGGAGAAGAGTTTAATATAACTGATGAATATGGCACCATAAGTGTCCCTGTTGAAAAAGGAATACCAGGTATTGATGGAAATTTAACTATTGAAGTAGTTCTGAGTGATAGTGAAGTATATGGAACTGTAAAAGATATAGTTATTGCTCCAATTGGAACAGTAATAGTTGATGAATCAACTTTTGATAAAAGAACAATGTGGTCTCCAAGAAATAAAACGCCTTTATTCTTACTAATATTTCCAAATTTATTGATTTTAGGAATGTGGGGATTAATTGTATATTTATTTTTTAATTTATTTAAAATCACAAAATCGTAAAATTATAGACATGAAAGCATTTAAAATTTTAACAATCATTGGAATAGTGTCTTTCGCATTATTTTCTTTCACTACTGTTATTCAGGATGAATGGATAGTACCTGATAAATATGTTAATATGACAAATCCAACCAATCCTGATGAAGACTTGAACATAGGAAAGTCACTATATAGTAAACATTGTAAATCCTGCCATGGTAAAGAAGGTTATGGTGACGGACCAAAGGCAGAAGAGCAAGAAGGTGATCTGGGGGATTTTTCTTTAGAAGAATTCCAGGCACAAACGGATGGTACATTATTTTATAAATCCTCTTTTGGTAGAGATGATATGCCGGAGTACACAAAAAAAATGCCTGATGATGAAGATAGATGGTTAATTATAAATTATATGAGGACTTTAGAAGAATAAATCCCGGTAACCTGAGTAATAACAAAAAGTGGATGTGGTTTACAACTGTCCCTTTTTGTATTATATGGACTTGTGGGAATGCCAATTGTAAAGAAGATTTAGCTCTAATTGAAGATTTCAAATATTCATTTAATTGTTAAAAATTTGACTTTTGCAGGATACAAAACTTCTAAAAGTTTTTAATATTTGGGTCTATTCAATACATTAATATCCTCTTCGCTTTACAGGTTTTTCATTAACCTTCTCATCTTTCTGAAGTCCCCAAACTACTTCGACCAAATTTAAGTAACTAAGGTTACCTAATATGACTTTTGTCATAGGTAAACATTATTGGAATATCTAATTTTGAGTTTGACCATTAAGCATATAAATATATATGTGTCTCTACTATTATGGCAAATAAAAAAACAATTAAAAACAGTGCAAATAGGCGAAATTTCCTAAAATTAGGGTTAATGTCTGGCGTAACGGCCGTAGCAGGAGCATCATTAGTATCAAGTTTTGCATTAGATGATGAAAAAAAGATTTCTTCAGGTGAAAAAGTTAGATTATTAACACCTGATGGTAAAATAGTTGAAGTTGAAGCCGATAATATTAATAAATATCCTGAAGCTCATATAACTCCGGCTGAATCTAGAAAAGGCATACCAAACAGAAAGTTTGTAATGGTAATCGATTTAGCTAAATGTAAAAATGCTAGAAACTGCGTTGAAAGTTGTCAAAAAGCCCATAATCTTGATTTCAATGAGGAATTTATAAAAATACAGCTTATCCAAAACAATGAAGAATCTTCACCTTATTGGTTTCCAAAACCTTGTTTCCATTGCAATGAACCACCTTGTGTAACAGTTTGTCCAACCGGTGCCACTTTTAAACGGGATGATAATATTGTTTTAGTAGATAATGAGCGCTGCATCGGATGTAAATTCTGTGTAACAAGCTGTCCATATTCTGCACGTATATTTAATTGGGGACACAAAGATAAATTTGAGAATACCAACCAACCTTATTCACCGGAAACAGGTATTCCCGCTGCTGAAGGTACTATAATGAAATGTGATTTTTGTCCGGATTTATTAAGACAAGGTAAATTACCATATTGTGCAAAAGCGTGCCCTATGGGTGTTATCTATTTTGGTGACAAAAATGAAGACATTGTAACCAATGGTGAAGAAACAGTTCGATTTTCCGAATTAATTAATGATCGCGGTGGTTACCGTCATTTAGAACATTTAGGAACAAAACCTAATGTGTATTATTTACCAGCTGTGAACAGACAATTCCCATTAGAACGTGGATTTGATGTCGACGAAGACATCATTGAACGTTATAAAAATGTTCCTTATGTTCAAGATTTAAAAAACCGAGGGAAAATTTAACTTAAAGAACTTTTATTATGAATATAGAACTGAGAAAAAGGGAATTGGTTAAAGAATTTTCTCCAATGTTGAGGAAAAGTTCGACAACATCTAAAATTTGGATTGGATTTTTAATTGCTGTTATGGTTGTTGGATTATATGCTCTTATTTTACAGTTCTCTAAAGGTCATATAGTAACAGGTATGCGAGATAATGTAGTTTGGGGTATCTATATTATTAACTTCATTTTCTTTGTGTGTTTAAGTTATTCCGGAGCTTTCATTGCAGGCATATTACATTTCTTTAAAACACCTTGGAAAAATTCGGTGTCAAGGATCGTAGAAATTACCACTGTTCTTTCTATTGTTATTGGACCAATATTTATTTTGTTATGTATTGGCAGATTAGACAGATTACATTACCTGTTCCTTTATCCAAGAATTCAATCACCAATTACTTGGGATATCATAGCTATAATTACCGATTTAATAGGTTGTTTTCTTTATTTATACCTAACATTTATTCCGGATTTTTCAATTTTGAGAGATAACAGTGATGATGCCCCAAAATGGCGTCAAAAATTATATTCATTTTTAGCTTCAGGATATCAAGATACTACTAGTCAAAGGGAAAGATTATACAAAATAACCAGAACTATGTCAACTATGATTATTGCAATGGCGATTGTAACATATTCTGTTCTGGCATGGATTTTCAGTCTGACTGTTCAACCTGGTTGGAACAGTACTATTTTTGCTCCATACTTTATTATCGCTGGTTTATATTCAGGTGTAAGTGTAATTATTATTGCTATGTACCTAATACGTAAGTATTATCATCTGGATCATTATATTAGAAAGGTTCATTTTATTGGTGCGGGAATTATTTTATTAGTAATCTCATTATTGTTTGGGTATTTCACTTTTACTGAATATTTTGCGCGTTGGTTTAGTCATAAAACACACGATATTAACTTATTAGAAACGCTGTTCAATAGATATTTCTGGGAATTTATTTTTGCAAATTATATTGGTGTTTTAGTGCCGATAGGAATACTTTTCTTTAAAAAATTCAGAACCATCAAATCTATAACTTTTGCAGCGGTTATAGCTGTTCTAGGCTTGTGGTTTAACAGGTATTTAATAGTTGTACCAACTTTAGAAACACCATATTTACCAATTCAAGACACTAGACCAGAGTTTATTCATTATTCCGCAACATGGATTGAATGGGCATTAAGTTTCACAGGAATTGCAGCGTTTATATTGTTTTTTATTTTACTAATGAAGTTAGTTCCTATAATTCCTATGTCTGGAATTATAGAAAATGAAAGAGAGCAAACAAGAAAAACTAATGTAGTAACTCAAAAATAGAGATTGTGAAAAATAGATTATTTCAATATTTTGTAATTACACTATTAATAGGGTTCTTATTTAATTCAAGGAGTTTTGCCCAAAATTTTGAAGTTGATAATTACAGAATTTTATACAAATTCAAAACAGTAAAACAAAATGACAATTCACGTTTATTAGAAATTAGTTTTATTGGCGTTAACAAAAAAAACAGAAAAGATAAAATACCTGTTTTTGAAGCTGAAATTAAATTCTTTAATATTTTAAATGATCAAGAAATTAAATTAGGCATAGCAAAAACAGATAAAAAAGGTATCGCACAATTTATACTCCCAGAAAATCAATCATATTTAATTGATGACGAAGGATATATTAATTTTAAAGCGCTTTTTGAAGGAACAG
>PVMK01189087.1_pt2 | contig 17465 bp, 12 predicted proteins | sample 1853481 | NCBI WGS metagenome assembly PVMK01 (sample SAMN08533507, study PRJNA380276) | Marine sediment metagenome, whole genome shotgun sequencing project.
GTCTCGAAATTCAAGGGCCTCGAAGCCCAGATCCACATCGTCGACGAGGTGACGGGCGGATGGGGACACATCACCATCGACCAGATCGTGCAGAGCAACACGAGCTCGGTCGAAAAGCGCGATGCATTCACTCAAGAGGTCGAAATCGACCACGATTATCTTCACTTTCCGGTCAAGACAGGCGGCTTGAAGCGTCTCGTCAAGCTGCAACGGGACGGTGCCTCGTTGCGCGAGTTCACCATCGAGTTCGCCACGGGCGAGCCCGACTTCTGGGTCTACCTCGAGACGCACGATTTTCGGGGCGAGGAACTCACGCTGGTGGCCGAGCAGAGGAGGGGTGATCGGGACAATGTCCTCGACCGCGTCACGGTGGGGGACACACCTAAAAACTTCGCCACCTTCTACAAAGAAAAGCTCCGTCCGCAATTTCATTTTTCGAGCCCGCGGGGATGGAACAACGACCCCAACGGCCTGGTCTACTACAAGGGCGAATACCACCTCTTCTACCAGCGCAACCCCTTCGGTTGGGCCTGGGACAACATGACCTGGGGCCACGCCATCAGTGAGGACATGGTGCACTGGAAGCACCTGCCGGACGCGCTGCACCCCGACGCCATGGGCACGATGTACTCCGGGACGGCCATCGTCGACAAGAAAAACACCCTGGGCTTCAAGACCGGTGACGAAGACCCGATCATCCTCTTCTACACCTCCGCCGGAGGCATGAATCCGTGGTCCAAGGGCGAGCCCCATACGCAGTCAATGGCCTACAGCAACGACCGCGGCCGAACCATCACCAAGTACGAGGACAACCCGATTGTCGATTTCATCAGGGGCGGCAACCGCGACCCGAGGGTCTTCTGGCACGAACCGACGAAGAAATGGGTGATGGTCCTCTATCTCGACGACAGCGAGATCGGATTCTTCACCTCGGACAATCTCAAGGATTGGACAGAGCACAAGCAGAGCCGCATCAAGGGTTTCCACGAGTGCCCGGAGCTCTTCGAGATGCCCGTCGACGGTGACGAGGGCAACAAAAAGTGGGTGCTCTACGGCGCGGCCGGGGATTACATGATTGGCGGCTTCAACGGCACGGCGTTCACGCCGGAGACGGAGATCATCGAGTATGCCCACGGCGAGGGCTTTTACGCCTCGCAGCTCTACAGCAACATTCCGGAGGAGGATGGGAGGGTGATCCAGATGGCCTGGGGGCGAATCGACATACCCGGTATGCCATTCAATCAGATGATGACCTTCCCCGTCTCCCTCGAACTCAGGAGCACCGGCGATGGCATCCGGCTCTGCCCCATGCCCATCCGGGAGATCGAAAAGCTCTACGCGAGTGAAGAGGTCTTCGAAAACACCAAGGTCGAGCCGGGCAGCAATCTCTTGAGCGGAATTGAAGGCGATCTCTTCGACATCGAGGCAGACATCGAGATCCTCGAGGCCGATCGCGTCGGCTTCCGGATCCGGGGCATCGAGATCACCTACGATGTCAAAGCGAAGACGCTGACCTCGGGCTGGTCGGCCTACGAATCGAAGGAGAATAGTCTGATGTCCGGCGAGAGTTCCGCCAGTCTCGAAGCCAGCGAAGGGCGCATCCAACTGCGCATCCTGGTCGACCGAGCGTCGATCGAAACCTTTGCCAACAACGGCGAGGTTTACATGCCCCAGGACGCCCTGCCCGAGGAAGGGCAGGCCGGGACTCTGGAGCTCTTTGTCGAAGGCGGCGCCGCCAAGATTAAATTGCTCTCCGTTCGCGAACTCGAATCGATCTGGTAGGGGAATATGGAAGACTCATCAAACGACCGCAAAGGCATCGCCCGTCCGGCGCTCCTGCTCCTGCTTTTTCTGACATTCCTCAATATGTTGAACTTCGCGGACCGGGCGCTGCTCGGCAGCCTCGCGAAACAGGTGCACGAGGATCTCGAGATCTCGTACGAGATGATCGGTCTGCTGACCGGTTTCGGATTCGTGCTCTTTTACACCCTGGTGGGGGTTCTCCTCGGCACCTTGGCGGACCGGTGGCATCGTCCACGTCTGATGGCCGCCGGCCTGGCGCTGTGGAGCGTGCTGACCGCCGCCACCGGCTTTGCACGCAATCTTTTTCAGGTGGCGTGTTGCCGCGCCTTTGTCGGTGTCGGTGAGGCAACCCTCACACCCAGCGCGTTGTCGATGTTGGGTGACGTCTTCAAACCCAAACACCGCGCCTTCGCTGCGGGCTTCTATTACGCGGGGATCCCGTTGGGTGCGGGCATCGGAATGATCGCCTCGAGCTACATCCTCCCGGCCTACGGATGGCGGGGGTGTTTCGTGATCCTCGGACTGGTCGGTACCGTCTTCGTCCTGCCGCTGCTCCTGCTCAAAGATCCGAAGCGCGGCGCGATGGAAGAGGTGCGGCCGCAGCAGCAATCCCAGGGCGAGCCGAAGCCGAGCTTCCTGACGCTGCTCGGCGAACTGTTCTCGACCCTCAAACGCTCTCCGGCGCTGACCCTCACGATCCTCGCTTCATCTATGCAGAGCTATGCCATGGCGTCCGGCGTCTTTGCTCTGGCCTGGCTCCAGGTGGAGCGGGGATTCACCTTCGAACGTGCCGCCGGCCTGGCCGGGTGGATCTTTCTGGTTGCCGGCACGCTGAGCGCAATCTTGGGCGGCATCGTGGGCGATTGGTGCAACAAACGCTGGAGCGGCGGCAGGCTCTGGCTCCTGGTCATCGCCAACTTCTTCTTCACCCCCATCGGTGTCGCGTTCCTTCTGGTGGACCCCAATACCTGGTATTTCTATGTCATCTGGTTCATCTCCTCCATGAGCGCCATGTTCGCCTTTGGGGGAGTCTTTTCCACCGTCCAGGATCTCGCGCCGGTCAAAATTCGCGCCACCGCCGTGGCCTTCCTCATCTTCGCTCAGAATTTCCTGGGCTCGGGGCCCGGCCCATGGATCACGGGGCGCCTGGTCGACAACTGGACATTCACGGGGGCCCTCTTGACGGGGGCGGCGGTGGGCTTTATGAGCACCCCGCTTTACATCATCGCAGCGCTCCGGTTCAAGAAGGACCGGGAGCGCGTTATCGCGCAACAGTGAGATATGGCTATGCGAAGAGTGGCACCCTAGCGAGGCATAGCGTCGGGTTTCGAGAATTCGCTCAAGAACGACCAGATGACCTGGTGGGTCGACACGTCGTTGATGTTGTCCGGCCACCAATGGCGCGCCTCATTCAAGCGGTAGTGCTCGACTCGCACGTTTTGATCACACGAATCGTGAACAATGTGGAGGAGATCGGGAGACTCCGTCTGACTCTCGTTCTGGCAGTTGTATTTATCGGCCCAGAACTGGACGAGGCTCGGGATGTCCATCATGGTTCCCACGGAGTCCCAGCGTTTCCAGTCCCATGTCTTCCCATAGGCAATGGCGCCATCCTCGAGTCCATGGATATGCAGGATGGGAACGTTGTCGTTCTGGACACACGAGTTCGGCGAAACTGGCATCGTCCCTGCGTAGGATGCGATCGCCGCAAAACGTGAGCTCAAGTGGCAGGCGAGCTCATAGGTGAACATCGAACCCAGGGAGTATCCGACTGCATAGACTCTCGCGGGATCAACGGGATGCCGGGCCGAGATGTCATCGATCAGGACTTCGATATAGTCGATGTCCTGCCTCGACTGAGCATCGGTATTCAACTGCCACGCTCCCTCGTTGGGCGGCACCGGCTTGCCGACGGGAAAGGCGAGGATGATTCCCTCTTTTTCTGCCAGCTCTTCGAATTGGCTCTGCTGGGGAAAGATCCAACTCCCTCCGTCAGCGCCAATCACCAACACCACAAGAGCCATGGGGCCGTCGGGTGGATCTGTCGGAACAAAGAGGTGGTACTCCCTCGAAAGGCCGTCCACCACGATGTCGGTCGATGGGAGGTACTGGCCCCACTTGTATTTGACAAAGGCTTCGTACATCACGTACGCCACGACCAGGCAGAAGACGATGATGATCAGAATCTTTGTCTTTCTCCATGTGACGCCCAACATTGTCTTCCTCCTCATCTGGAACTGAATCCTAGCCCGCAAAGGGAACCTGGCCGAGGCTCAACCTGGAAGCAAAAATTGCATTTGAAGTGGATTCTCAAAACTGCGGGTTGCCGCGGGACTCTCACCACCTGAAGGTCCAGCGCAGCTTGACCACGAGCTGATCACTGACGGGATGGAGCGACCACCAGTCGGCGCTCGCCAGGGGGTGCCGCCAGCCGTGGTACCAGACGACGAAGAAGTCGTTGCCCGGCTTGATCGTCCAACGGAATCGAGTGTTGGTGCCGAGGTCGCGGGACTCGGAGTCGTACTGGATATAGCTCGACAGGATCAGATCCGGCGTGAAGGCGTAGGTCGCCTTGAACCGCCAGAGGTCGAGAGTGAAGTCGCCCTCGGGAAGGCTCCCGCTGTTGTGCTCGGCATCAAGTTCGAGCTGGAGGTGGCCCGACGGCGTCGTGTAGTTTACGAATCCCTCGGTCTGGGTCAGGGTGCCGGTGAAGAAGTCGCCGAACCACACGCTGGCGCCGACCCGCCACGCGCGGTGGCGGGAGGTCTGGGCACCGGCCTTGAAACGCGTGTACTCGTACTCTCCCGGAGGGATGACTACACCGTCGGCGATCTCAAAGCCATAGTCAAGGCGCTCGAACTTCGGCCAGATCGCTGTTTCAATGTATTCACCGGACTGGGTCTGGACGCCGAAAGGCGACATGTAGATGTTCCAGCTCTCCGTCCTTCCGTCGTCGCTTCGAACCAACAAGGGGTAGAATTTAAAAAAGAACTGGCGCGCCCACGAGAAAGTCCCGCCCTGCGGTCGCGGCTTGAATTGCCCTCCCGCCTGATAATGGGTCGTGCCGGGACGGGGCAGGAAACCCATGGCTGGATCGAGACCGGCGCCGAAGTCCTTGACCAGTGCGTAGACATCCCAGAGGTCGTTGGGATAGTCGAGCTTGAAGCCCCAGCCCGATCTTCGTCCGTCCGGAACATCACCACCGCTCCACGCCGCCCAGGCGCCGAAGGAGAGATTCTTGTTTTCTCGGAAAGTCGAGGTCCGCCACAGGAGGTCGATGCCGCCGAGGGAGTTGTCGCGGACTCCCTCGGGATCGCCGTCGGTCACGATGGCTCCTATCGTCAGATGAGCATCCACATCGTAGGTGACCCTTCCGCTGAAGAGGTTCGTGCGCTCGGTCTGCTCGGTCTCGTCCGCCGCAACGGCCAGCGCCGCGACCCGCCACGGTCCCGCACGACCGATGAGCTTCGCCCCACCGAGAAGCGGCACCTTCTCACCTCCGAAGAGGCCGACCCGGCGAGAGAAGAACGGGATGAAGTCGCCTTTCAGACCCGACCCGAACACGAAGATATCCGACCCCTCGAGAAAGAACGCCCTCTTCTCGGGGAAGAACAACGGGAACCTCGTGAGGTTGACCTGCCGGGTGTCGACCTCGGTCTCGGCGAAGTCGGGGTTGACGGTGAGGTAGCCGGTGAGATCGCCGGTGAGGTTCCAGGTCAGATCGCCCCCGGCCTCGCCTTCGATGGTGCTCTCATCCGCCTCGAAGTCCTTTTCGGATCGGATGAGGCCGTAGGGCGCGATCGAGAGACCGAGACCCTGGCGAAGGCCGCCGACGCCAGTCAGCTGGCCGGCCCGCTGCAGATCGATGAAGGTCGCATCGAGGGAGATCCCGCTCCACCGCAGATTGGTCTGGTTCCGCGCGACATAGCGCTGGACGTTGAACCCCCACCGGTCCACCCCCCACTTGAAGCGAAGAGTCTGGGTCGGGATACGGATCTCCGCCGACCAGCCCTCCGGAGTTCGCCGGGCGGCGGCGTCCCAGATCCCGTCCCAATCGGTGGACATGCTCTCCGGCCCCGAGACGAGACCGTCGAGCCGCGCACCGGCGGCGTTGATCTGGAAGATGTAACCCCTGCGACCGTCGGCGACGGGGTCCAGCACCACCGACACGGTGTCGTCGCCCTTCATGTCACCGTCCCTCTTCATGGTGTGGATGGCGATTCGCGATGGATCCGGATCCCGGCAGAGAAAGCCGATGTAGAGGGCATGGGCATCCACCACCACCCGAACCTCGGTCGTGAAGGGCGTGGGCTCCCCTGGCCTGGGATCCTGCTGGGTGAGGTCCGCGATGACCCCCGCGTTCTGCCACCCTACCTCGTCCAGAAACCCGTCGAGATGGATGTCGTGGTCGGTGACGCCGGCCGGCAGCTCAGACCGCTCCTCGGCCAATGAGAGGCCCGGAAGGGTGGCGATGAACGCAACCACCAGCAGGCCGAGGATCCGCAAGCGGATCGTCATTCGAGCCTTATGCATCCGTTTCATCAGCTGGATTCGGGCCATTGTCATTCTGAGCAATCTCGAGTCTCCACCGTTGAGTTCTCCGTGAAGGAGCGAAGACCCACATCCGTGACGACGGGTCCCATGTTCCGCATTGGCGCAATGGTGAAACTGACACCTTTTAGTTCCATCAACACGGTGTGGGGGCCGTCTTCCAGATCGGCCCCCCGAGCCACTTTGCTCGTCGAAAGTCCGTTCTGACCGCCTTCAGCCGGCAGGGTTCTGGTGCCCTCGAGGATGCCCTGGCGGTGGGCCGGCACTTTGGCCTCGCGCCGACTCCGCAGCGCGGACGTCTCGAGTTGTATTGGTGCCGAGGTCATCACTCTCCGGATTGCTCGCCGATGATTGTCCGGCAGAGATCAACAAACATGATACACCGTTCCAAGTTTGTGGCAACGTCGGTTCCTTGGTGTTCCCAAGCCTTGCATTCGCAGAAGTCTTGGCGATGGATGTTTGATTCGAAACGCCAGTCTCTCCGATTGAAAATGCAGTGAATTGAAATGGAATCTCACAATTACTGGTTGCTTTCTAAACATGAGGCGTTTGGCATCTTCTTTCGCAGCCGGTTGGTTCTTCTCGTTTTCATCTGAAATCGGGGGGGGGCGATGCTGCGCCTGAAACAAATCTGCCTCGTGGCCGCCGATCTCGACCGGGTCGAGGACGACCTGAATGCGATTCTCGGTATCGAGGTGGCCTATAGCGACCCGGCCCTTGATCAATTCGGGCTTCGGAATATCATGCTGCCGATCGGCAACAGTTTTCTGGAGGTGGTGACTCCTGTTCAGGAGAAAACCACCGCCGGACGTTTTCTCGAACGACGGGGCGGCGATGGCGGCTACATGGTGATCCTGCAGTGTGGCGATATTGGTGAGGTGACGGAAAGGGCCCGGAGCCTTAGCATCCGGATCGTTTGGGAGGACTCGAACGAGGAGACTGCCGGTATTCAGCTCCACCCCAAGGACCTGCCCGGGGCACTGGTCGATATCCGACGGAACACCGGCGACCAGAGCCCGACGGGACCCTGGAGTCCGGCCGGTCCCGACTGGCAGCGCGCCCGACGCACCGACGTCATTCGCTCGCTCGTGGCCGCCGAGATCCAGTGCGACGATCCAGATGAACTGGCCGCGCGCTGGAGTGAGGTGACCCAACGGCCGGTATCTCGAGATGCGAAACACAACCCCGAGATCCGGCTCGACGAAGGCTCCATCAGATTCGTGGCGGCGGCTGATGGGCGTGGCACCGGGTTGGGCGGGATCGACGTCGAGGTCGTGGACCGGGCACGGCTGCTCGCGGCTGCCGAGGCTCGGGGGTGCGAAGTATCGGACGAGACCGTGATGATCTGCGGCACCCGGATTCGACTGGTCTAAGGGGATGAACTCATGAACTACCAGCACGTGCTGCTCGAAATCGATGATCCGGTTGCAACGATCACGCTGAACCGGCCCGAAAAGCTCAATGCGATGACCCTTCGCACGACCGAGGAGCTTCGCCATGCCCTCATCGAGGCCGATCGAAGCCGGGCGGTTGTGGGCATCGTGCTCACCGGTGCGGGCCGCGGCTTTAGCGCCGGGCTCGACCTTGGAGAGGTTGAGGAGATGGAGCGGGCCGGTTCCACGGACGTAGCCCGAGAAGGCTGCGAACTTCCCGTCAGCGAGCCGCGTCACGAACACGCGTCAGCGGACTTTGAACGACCAGGGAAAGAATAGTCGCTCCCATTGAATCGGACAAACGGCGTGACATCCGGTGCATATCCTTTGATGTGACCCGCAATAGACGGAGTTTTTTGAAATGGATTCTCAAAGCTGTGGGTTGCATGTCGAGTATGTTGTGCCTGAAACAGATCTGTCTGGTGGCCGCTGATCTCGATTCGGTCGAGGAGGACCTGAAGGAAATTCTGGGTCTCGAGGTGGCGTACCGCGACCTGGGCCTTTCCAAATTCGGTCTGCGAAACGTCATGCTGCCGAGCGGCAACAGTTTTGTGGAGGTGGTTTCTCCGATCGAGGAAAACACCACGGCCGGACGCTTTCTCGAACGCCGCGACGGAGACGGCGGCTACATGGTGATCCTGCAGTGCGGCGATATGGCGACGATGAGGGAACGGGTTCTGCGGCTGGGCATTCGGATCGTCTTCGAGGACTCGGACGAGCACACCGTCGGCCTTCAACTCCATCCCAAGGACCTGCCCGGGGCACTGGTCGATATCCGACGAAACACCGGCGACCAGGGTCCGACCGGTCCGTGGTCTCCGGCCGGCCCCGACTGGCAGAGTGCTCGACGCACCGACGTCGTTCGCTCGATCGTGGCCGCCGAGATCCAGTGTGACGACCCGGATGCACTCGCCGCGCGTTGGAGCCAGGTGCTGGATCGGCCGGTTTCTTCCGATACGGACCACGACCCGGAGATCCGGTTCGACGACGGTTCCATCCGATTCGTGAGAGCGACTGATGGGCGCGGCACCGGACTGGGCGCAATCGACGTCGAGGTCGTGGATCGACAACGGCTGTTCGCCGCTGCCGAGGCTCGGGGACGCAAGGTATCGGACGAGACCGTGATGATCTGCGGCACCCGGATCCGACCGGTCTGACCCAAGAGGAAATCACCTATGAATTACCAGCATGTGCTGCTCGAAATCGATGACCCGGTTGCCACGATCACGCTGAACCGGCCTGAAAAGCTCAACGCGTTGACCCTTCGGACGACCGACGAGCTGCGCCACGCCCTCATCGAGGCCGACGGCAACAAGTCGGTTGTGGGGATCGTGCTCACCGGTGCCGGCCGCGGCTTCTGCGCCGGGCTCGATCTCTCCGAGGTTGAGGAAATGGATCGGGCGGGTTCCACGGTCGTCTCGGACGGCTCAGCCGATCCCGCCGCCGGCGATCCGCACGACGCAAACGCGTCAGCCGACTTCGAGCGACCCTGCAGCTATCTGATGTCGCTGCGAAAGCCGGTGATCGCGGCCATCAACGGACCCTGCGTGGGTCTCGGCTTCTCCTTCGCCATGTTCAGCGATCTGCGATTCATGTCCACAGCGGCCATGCTCAGTACCGCCTTCTCGGGGCTCGGGCTCGTGGGCGAGCACGGTATGGCATGGCTGTTGCCTCGGTTGATCGGCATCTCGAATGCCCTCGACGTACTGTGGTCCGGCCGCAGGATCGACGCCGAGGAGGCGCTGAGTCTCGGCCTGGTTCAGCGGGTCGTGGAACCGGACCAACTGCTCGAGCAGGCGCAGGGCTACATCCGGCAGCTGGCCCTGACCGCCTCACCGACGTCTCTGATGCACATGAAACGACAGGTCTATTCCTATCTGATGCAGCCGCTCAGGCAGGCCATGGCGGAAACCGAGACCCTGCAGAACCAAAGCATGACGTGGCCCGATCTGGCTGAGGGGATGGCTGCGTTTGCAGAAAAACGGCCGCCGAACTTCCCACGGATCGGCGACGGGAGATGGACCTCCGATCCGAAAAAACGCATGCCGATTGCAGATTCCAGAAAAAAGAAACGAAACGCCTGAACAAAGACGCTAAAAACTCAAGAGAGGGGGGAACGATGATCAGAACACCGGAGCAGTATGTGGAGGGCCTGAGGGACGGGAGGGTGGTCTACCAGGATGGAGAGCTGATCGAGGACGTCCCGACCCGATACAAGGAGCGTGTCGAGCGCGCCGCCTCCGAGTTCTGGATGGCCCAACAGCCGGAGCACCGGGCGCTGTTCAATATGGAGGAGGACGGCGAGGAGGTGTCCTTCTCCTTCAAGATGCCCGAAACCGGTGAGGACCTGCAACGGCGGCGAGACATCGTGCAGACGCTCATGCGCCGCGACATCGGGCTCTCCCGGCTCACCGGTATCGACGCCCTCAACGGGGTCGCGTATTCGTGCGAGAAGATGGATGCGGAGCTCGGCACCAAATACGCGGAGAACATGCGGAAGTATCGAGCCTGGTGCAAAAAGAACGACCCCAGCATCTCGGCGGCCATGTCGGATCCGAAGGGAAACCGCAAGCTGCACGCCGAGGACCCGGAGCAGGCACACGGGGAGTTCTATGTCCGGATCGCCGATCGAACCGAGGAGGGGATTACCATCGTCGGTTGCAAGCTGCACATCAGCGATTCCGTGCTCTCGAACGAGCTGATGCTGATCCCCTCGCGAAACCACACCGAAGCGGGCAAGGACTACGCCGTCGCGTGCGCCGTGCCCTGCAACGCCAAGGGCGTGAAATTCCTGGCCACCGCCGGATCGGAAGACGGCGGTCATCCCATGATCATCTTTGACAACGTCTTCGTACCTTGGGAGCGGGTCTTTCTCGCGGGTGAGTGGCAGTACTCCAGGTTGTACGCCACGTCGTTTGCCCGCTACCACCGTCTGACCGCCGCCACCTACAAGCACGTGGAGCTCCAATACGTCGCCGGGCTGGCGAGGCTGATGGCCGAGTACAACGGTCTGACCCACGCGCCCCGGATAAGGGACCATCTGGCCTGGCTCGCCCAGTATGCCGACGTCACCGAGGCGCTCGGCAAGGCCGCCGCTCTGGACCCCGTCATCGATCCCGAAACCGGATTCGCCATCCCGAACCCGGTCTTCACCAACTCAGCAAAATACTGGTATGCCTCGCAATGGCACGAGGCCATGAAGTACCTCCAGGACATTACGGGCGGCATCGCAGCTACCATTCCCTCGATGAAGGAGTGGGAGAACCCGGAGACGCGCCCCTACTTGGAGAAGTACCTCCAGGGAGACTCCAAGTTCCCCACCGAAGACCGGATGAAGGCGATCAACGGGGTGATCAAGATGGGCTCGACCTTCGGCGGCGTCCTGGCCATTCATGCCGAGGGGTCCCTGTCCACCCAGAGGATGGTGATCTACCAGATGGCCGACTGGGAAAAATACAAGGCGGTTGCTCAACGCGCTCTGGGGATTCCATTCGACCATCCGGAGATCAACGACCTCCCGACCGAACCACCGTGGAAGATGGCGGCGGACTGATCACTGTATTGGTGCCACAAATGGGTGGACAAATTTTAGGGTGACACCCATGGTGCAAAAAGTAATCCCTAGGCCTACCTCAGGTTCAGAAGTTTCGCGAGGTTTGCGTTCGGGTCGATCACGGGTTCGATCTTGCCTTCGGCTGAGGTCAGGATAGTGGTCACTCCCGGGCCGTGACCAGCAATGTCTGAACGACTATGGGCGATGACTCCAATGGTGATCGCGCCGTTTCGGTAGATGCGGCCAAAGCTGTGATCGGCGTTGACGATGGCCACGATGTCCCCGAAGCGAAGGGTCGAAAGATTGCTCTCCTCGACGCTGCCTTCGTCGAAAAGCTGAATATCGTAGTCGCCGCGGTAGACGTGAGATGCGCCGAGGCCTGAACCCAGAATTTTGGCCGGTAGGAGATGCGTCACGGGAACTCGCAGCATGCCATCCGCCGTGACGCCCATGCCGGCCCTCGTCAACGCCTCCACCAGATGGGGGCTGAGGTTAAAAGCTTTCACTCCGTTGACGTTTTTTAACTTGAGTCCGAGGCCGGTTGCGTAAACCCTCATCTTGTCACCGATGGCCAGACGGTCGAAAACACCATCATCGGCAAAGTCGACCATCACGTGCTCGGCGCCGCCATGCTTGCCGATCACCCACCCTTCGGTGCCTTTGGCTTCTCCATCCAAAACTTTTACGCGATTCCCAATGCATGCCAGGGTGTTCAGACCACGACTCTCGCGGCTCGAGCGTTCGCCCGCTACACCGAGGTTGTAAAGCGTCACTGCGGGCTCGACGTGGTCGCCAGCGATGTTAATTGCCGAATCACCAGTACGGAAGTTGTACGTGATGCTCCCGGTCCCGGGAACAACATGGATCTCACCGTCGGGGTCGATGGTGTAGGGGGGATCCCAATGCCCCGGTGGAGCAATGAATCCTTGAACCGCCATCAACACAAGCTCTTTCTGATTGAACTCCACCGGGGTGAGAGGATTTCCCGAGTCTCGCTCTCCGTTTTCTGAAGCCTGGCTCGCAAAAGCGATACCCAGCGCGAAGAGGACGATCAGGATTACCGAATAGACCTTGTGATAATGAGACATGATTGAAGGCTCCTTCCTAGCCGCTTTGGGAGATGAGTCTTTCTCCATTCGCGATTCAAGGATAGATGATCCTGTTCCCTTTCCTCTTACTCGCGGCCCCCGCCCCAGGGGTGCCACACTTCGCATTGTTGCATGGTCACCGAGGGCCTCCAATTGTCTTCAGTGAGACAATGCAACAATGCGAAGTGTGGCACCCTAGTAGGGGAGGGCCGTCGTGAAGGTGATGGGCGGCTATGAAATCGCAAACAACATCAGCTCCGCGGTGTTGTCGCACGCGAAGTTTCGGGGCCGGCGGACCGCGTTTGTCATCGGCGGCAGAAGGGTCAGCTGGCGCGATTTCGAGGCGCGTGTGGCCAAGGTCGCGAACGCCGTGATCGATGCCGGACTGAAAAAGGGCGATAGGGTCAGCCTGCTTTCGATGAATAATGAGCAGGGCCTGGAGATCATGTACGGGCGTGATGAGGGCCGGCGGGGTGCTGGCGCCGCTGTCGACCCTGCTGAACCCGGAGAGTCTGGCGAGGCTGATCGAGGACTCGAGCTCACGCTTCGTGTTCGCGACAACCCCGCATGAGCCGCTGGTCCTCCCTATCGCGGATCAGCTCCAGGGCTGCGCCCGGATCGCAGTAGGCTTCGAGGCCGAAGGGTGGACCGGCTACGAGGACTTCATCGCCAATGCTTCTGAGGACACGCCCTGGGTCAAGACGGTAGACCAGGACGAGTGTGTGGTCATCTACTCCTCCGGCACGACCGGGGTGCCCAAGGGCATCGTGCAAACCCAGCACTCGAGATCCAATATGGCTCAGGGAATGGGTTTGGAGTTCCGTATCCACTCGGGATCGACGGTGGTGATCTCGACACCGCTCTTCTCCAACGCCACCTGGGCCACCCTGTTGCCCAGCATGGCAGCGGGAGGACTGACCGTCGTGTTGCCAGCCTTCGACCCCGAGGTGTTTTTGAAGGCAGTGGAAGAGGAGAAGGCGAGCCACATTTTCCTGGTGCCCACCCAGTACCAGACCGTTCTCGATCATCCCGCGTTCGCGCACGCCGACGTCTCCAGTCTCCAGGTCATGATCTCGATGGGATCGACGATGCCTCTGCCGCTCAAGCACCGGATCCTCGACGAAATGGGACCGGGGCTGATGGAGCTGTACGGGCTCACCGAGGGTCTGGGTACGATCCTCAAGCCCGAGGATGTGGTGGCGAAGACCGGATCGGTGGGGCCACCGATCGCGGGCACGGATATACGCATCATCGACGACGACGGCACGGAGGTGCCGACCGGCGAAGCGGGCGAGATCGTCGGTATGAGCGGCGGCATGATGCAGGGCTACCTCAACCGACCCGAGGCGACCGAAGAGGCTGTGTGGTTCAATGAGCATGGCGAGCCGTACATGCGATCCGGCGACATCGGACGCTTCGACGAGGATGGCTTTCTCTATATCCTCGACCGCAAGAAGGACATGATCGTCAGCGGTGGTGTCAACGTCTTCGCATCTGATATCGAGGAGGTGCTCATCCAGCACCCGGATGTTTATGAGGCGGCGGTGATCGCGGTGCCCCACCCCAAGTGGATCGAGACGCCCCTCGCACTGGTCCGCGCCACTCCCGGCAGCGAGCCCGATCCCGAGGAGATCAAAGCTTGGGTCAACGAACGCGTGGGCAAGGTGCAGCGGGTCAGTCGGGTGGAGCTGCGCGAGGACGAGTTTCCTCGCAACGCCCTCGGCAAGGTGCTCAAACGACAGCTGCGCGAACCGTATTGGAACCAGATGGGATGAGTAAGGTGGCAGCCTCGCGCCACCGTTGGAGGATGCCTGGATGAGCAGATTCTATTCCCTGACCGCTGCCTTCGCATGTTTCGTGATGATCTGCGGGGTCGTGTTATCGATCTCTGCGGACGCGGATCAGACCGAGTATTACTTCGACTATGTCAACGGCTCGGATGACAACGACGGGACGAAGGCGAAGCCGTGGAAGACGCTTGGGAAACTCGAAGACCTGGCGCTCAATCCTGGTGACAAGGTGCTGTTTGCCCGAGGGGCAAGTTTTCATGGCGGCGTGACCATCGCATCGTCCGGCACCGAGGATGCACCAATAATCCTGACGTCATACGGCGACGAGGGACATCGCCCCAAGTTCACCAACTCGGACCCTCGGCATCTCAACGGCAATGTATTTTTGATCGAAGGCAGCCACATCATTGTCGACGGCCTCTATTTCCACAACGGTCCGGCGGTCGCGAAGGGGATGAGCGAGGCACGAAAGATGGGCGCGGTTTTCATCGCACGCGGCGCCGAGCACGTCACCATTCGCAATAATGAGGTCTACGACTATCCCGTGGGTTTCCAGAGCTATGGCACGAATGTCCTGATCACCAAAAACCACATTCACGACTGCACCGGTTTCCTCCACTACCCGAACTGGGGCCCGGTCGGGATCATGGTGACCGCGTCGCATCACGAGATTTCCTACAACCGCATCGAGAACTACATCGCCACCGGGGGGCGCTGGGGTTCCGATGGCGGCGCCATCGAGATCGACTCGGACAGGAAGAATCCCAGAGAAGACATCGAGATCCACCACAACACTTCTGTGGGCAACCAGGGCTTCCTCGAAATCACCAAGGGACCCGAAAAAGGCGACCCCCGGGGGATTCACGTTCATCACAACATCAGCGACGACTGGCAGCAGTTCATCCTCTTCTGGGGCGGGCGTGACGCTGTGGTTGAGCACAACACAGTGCTGTGCAGGAGACCACGCAACAGCAACGTCCATGTCGTCTTCACCTTCCCGAAGGGCATTCTCGAAAACATAAGGATCCGGAACAACATCTTCGCCGTGGGCGAGGGTCTCCAGGTCTTCGGCGGCGCGTCGCCCTACTACTCGGATTCGGACTTCGATCAGCCGAGGGATCACAACCTGTACTACTGCCTCGACGGCAGCGTCGAGGATCCCTGTGGCATGCCGCTGGGCCCCGGAGACGCCGTGGGCGACCCACGATTCGTCGATCTGGAAGCGTTCGATCTGCGCCTGCGGCCGGATAGTCCCTCGATCGATGCGGCTGCCGATTCGGGTCTGCCCGTCGACTTTGACGATCAGCCGAGGATTTCCGGCAAGGCCCCGGACAAGGGGGCTTTCGAGTTCCAGGTACGGGCACAGGAGCATGAGTGAGCATGAGTGGCAGATACATACTTCCTCTAGACACCGTCGAGTCCTCTCTCGAACTCCTTGGCGGCAAGGGGAGATCGCTCGCCAGGCTGGCTGCGGCAGGACTGGCCGTGCCCGGCGGATTCTATGTGACGGCATCTGCCTATCGGCGATTTGTCGAGGAGAATGACCTGCAGGCGCCCATTCTCGACCTGGCAAAACCCGAGATCACCGGCAGGACTCTGTCCTTCGATGCGGCATCGGCCGGCATTCAGGCGTTGTTCGAGGAGGCGGAACCGCCGGACGTTATCGTGTCGGAAATCCGTCAGGCCTACGCCGGGCTTGGTGGAGATGGCCCGGCGGTCGCCGTGCGCTCTTCGGCCAACGCGGAAGACCTGCCTGATATGTCATTCGCGGGCCAGCAAGACACCTATCTGAACGTCCGCGGCGAAGATGCCCTGATCGCGGCGGTCCGCAACTGTTGGTCGTCCCTTTGGACTTCCAGGGCGATCAGTTACCGGCACCAGATGGGCATTGATCAGAACGCGGTGGCCATGGCCGTGGTCGTGCAGCTGATGGTGCCCGCGGATGTGTCGGGGATTCTATTCACGGCCAACCCGGCAACAGGCGAGCGATCAGAAATGATTGTCAATGCCTCTTTCGGTCTCGGCGAGGCCGTGGTCGGTGGGCAGGTCACGCCAGACTCCTACGTCGTGGATCGCGAATCCCTGACTCCAAAAAAGACCATGATCGGCACGAAGGAACAGAAGATTGTCTGCGACGGAGACCAGGGCACGCGATTGGAATCCATTGCCGAAGGTGAGCGAAGCCAGTCCTCGCTTTCGAACAAGGCGCTCGAGGAGTTGGCATCCCGGGCACTCGACATCGAGCAGCTCTTCAACGGCGTCCCGCAAGACATCGAGTGGGCCATCTCTGACGGCAAGCTCTGGTTGCTGCAATCGCGTCCTATCACGAATCTCCCGCCTCAGCCGATAACGGTCTCCTGGGAGCCCAAGCCACCGATACAGATTCTCGCCCGGAGACAAATCGTCGAGAACATCCCAGATCCGTGCACGCCGTTGTTTGAAGAGCTGTATTTGACCGAGGGTCTGGAAACCGTTGCCAAGGGCAAGAAGCGCCCCAGCTTGATGGTCGGAGGAGGCGCCCTGTTTGTCACGCTCAACGGATTTGCCTATCAGCGCTTTGACTTCCCGGTGGTTGTCGGTGAGCAGAAGAAAGAGAAGCCCAAAGCGATATCCGAGGCGGAGATGGACGCCGCCGAATTGCAGATCGAACGCGAGGCACTGAAGAAGCAGCAGTTGAAGGAAGACGCGACAGCGGAGGCGCAAGAGAAGAACGCCAAGATGGAGAAGCATGATCTCGACCTGTTTCTGACGGAACTTCCACCTGCCGACAGAAGGGCCTTCGAGGAATGGGCAGAGGGGGCAAATATCGAGGACGTCGCCCATGCGGTCACCATGCCGAAGAGCGACGATCTCAGCTTTACTGCGGGTACCAAGATCCAGGCCAACGAGAACCAGATCAGGGAATGGAACGACACAACGATGCCGGACCTCGTGGCCACGACTGATGAGTGGCGGCACGTGGATCCCGCGACAGCATCCGACGAAGAATTGATGAAGGGGATCTGTGAGTTGGCCGTTGCCAGCGGAATGTATTGGGCCAGCAATTCGAGCCATACCTTTGGGGTCGCGAAGGTAACGGACAACCAGTTGCAGGTCTTTCTGCGGGAGACACTGCCGGAGCACCATTTCACCAGTGGTCACTTCCTGAGCGGATTCAGATCGAAGACCACGGAGGCCAACGAGCATCTGCACCACATAGCCCAGCAGATTCGGGAAAACGATGCTCTGTATGAGCTCGTCGCTACGA
>PVMK01125530.1_pt1 | contig 17463 bp, 14 predicted proteins | sample 1853481 | NCBI WGS metagenome assembly PVMK01 (sample SAMN08533507, study PRJNA380276) | Marine sediment metagenome, whole genome shotgun sequencing project.
GATAAGGCTCAGAAAGCTCTGGAAGGATGAGGAATCATTCGTTGTTTTGCTGCTTAAACAGGACGGTGGGCAAAACAGCGAGCCTTTTTTTAAACGGGCTTTGATCCTGATAGAAGCTGGGGCCCGGACAATACGGATTAATGACCGGGAAGCCTATGTTTTTCTGCCGGGTTTAGATGCCCAAAAAGGACTGCGATGGGCTCGTAAGTTCAAGAAAAAACTGGCTCCTGCAAGTGATATTACCTTTTCCATCGGGGTTGCACGATATCCTTGTATTGATTTTAAAAAATCAGACATCCCGCATAATGCCCGGAAAGCACTTTTGCATACAGCTTTTTATGGACCGGACGCTATGACTGCCTTTGACGCAGTAAGTCTCAATGTCAGCGGCGATATCTATTACGGGGAAGGCGACCTGGTGCGGGCGGTCCGGGAATACCGCAAGGGTCTTGAACTGGATTCGGCCGATACAAACTTGCTGAACAGCCTGGGTGAAGCATATGCCCAGATGAACAAACCTAAGTTGGCAAAACCATACTTTGAAAAAGTGTTGCAGGCTGATTCCAACCATTATATGGCGCTGTTTAACATGGGTCTTTCCTGCCTGTTAATTGGCGAGGAAGATCTGTCAATCAAATGTTTTGAGAAGGCACTGGCCGTGGCCAAACGCAAGCCGGAGATCAACAACAAGAATGACTTACTCATGCAATTGGGCAAACTATACTGCCGGACGGGAAAATTCAGCCAAGCGGTAACCCTTTTTGAAGCGAGTAACCTGGCTGAAGAAGGCAGCAGCAAAGGGCTGGCCGTTGGCACGGTGTTGCGTTACCTGGGAGAGGCATATAAGGGTACTGGTAAAAATAAGGAAGCAGTTACTGTCCTGCAGCGTGCCATCCGTTATAATCCGCATGATGCATTTTCGCTGAGCATGCTTGGCGAACTCTATGCAGTGGAAAACCAGGGAGATGACATTGCCTTGTCTCTCTGCGAACAGGCAGTGGAACTTGATGATGTGCCATGGATGTACTGGTTTCGCCTTGCCTGGATCCGGTATCGGTTAAAAGATTATGATCTTGCCCTGCAAGATGTAATGGAATGCTTGCGCAGAAACAGCAAATCCCTGCAGACGCTGATGCTGGCCGGGAATATCTATGCAAAGATGGGTAGAAAAAGGCTGGCAACGGTAAAGTATGAGAAAGTATTAAGCCTTGAACCTGTTCACAGTGAAGCAACTGCAGAACTATCAAAAATTAGGGAATAACAAAAGAGGTAAAAAGTTGAGTAGCAGACGTTCAACCAATGGGGGGATTGAAGGGGACAGACGGACAACTGATATGGATCATCAGTACTGGCTCGATTATTTCAATGCCGGTGATTCCTGGCGGCTGTTCAGGATTATGGCAGAATTTGTCGAGGGTTTTGATACCTTGTCCAGTATACATAGCCCGGCAGTTTCCTTTTTCGGCTCAGCCCGGACGACGAAGGATGATCCGTATTACCAGTTGACCGAAAAGATTGCTGCCGAGCTGGCCGGTCAGGGATATGCTGTCATTACCGGCGGCGGGCCGGGTATCATGGAGGCGGCCAACAAGGGTGCTACAGAGGCAGGCGGGCATTCAATCGGGCTCAACATCGACCTGCCTTTTGAACAGGAGCCGAATATCTTTACCAATATGCCGTTGAGTTTTAAATATTTCTTTGTACGCAAGGTTATGTTTATCAAGTACGCCCAGGCATTTATCTGCATGCCGGGTGGATTCGGCACGCTGGATGAGGCATTTGAGGCCTTGACCTTAATCCAGACAAAGCGCATAAAACCTTTTCCGGTAATCCTGGTCGGCACCGATTACTGGTCCGGTCTGCTTGATTGGATAAAGGAGAAAATGCTGGCCGCCGATAGAGTGGACGAGGACGAGATAGCGATCATAAATGTTTTGGATGATCCGCAAGAAATAGTTTCATACATTAAAAAAACTGTGGTCCTGTAACATTTTTGGCTAAGCACTTTTTTTTGCTGAATTGAAATGTTTCTTGTATATTCGTAGAAGGAAAAATTAGTGGTGTGTAGTTATTCATCAAATACCAGCCAAAGGAGATTGTAAATGGCGCAGATTGATGCTTTTTTCAAGTTGATGAATGAGCAGGGTGCATCTGACCTTCATATGATGGCAGGCCAGCAGCCTGTACTGCGGGTAAGGGGCGAAATGGAGCCTGTTAAATACAAGGTCCTCGATAATCAAACACTCAAGGCGATGCTCTACGAGATATGCCCTGAGGAAAAGATCAAGGTGTTCGAGGAAACCGGCGATGTGGACTTCGGGTATGAAATTCCCAACCTGGCCAGGTATCGTTCAAATTTCTTCGAGCAGAAAAACGGCATTGGTGCTGTCTTCCGTGAAATTCCCAGCAAGATATTGAACTGTGAGCAATTGTTACTGCCTCCGGTTATCGCTAAACTCGCATCACTTCCCAAAGGCATGGTCGTTGTCACCGGCCCAACCGGTAGCGGCAAGTCAACCACCCTTGCAGCAATTGTTGATGAAGCAAACAGGACCAGGAAGCACCATATTTTGACAATTGAAGACCCCATTGAGTTTGTCCATGTGGGACAGAAGGCCATAATAAATCACCGTGAGGTCGGTACCCACACCAGAAGTTTTTCCGCCGCCCTGCGCGGCGCTTTACGAGAGGATCCCGATATTATCCTGGTAGGGGAGATGCGAGACCTGGAGACCGTAGGCTTGGCTATGGAGGCTGCCATGACCGGTCACCTCGTTTTTGCCACCCTGCATACCCTGAATGCCTCGAAAACAGTGGATCGTATGATTGAAATCTTCCCGGCCTCCCAGCAGGAACAGGTGCGTTCCACCCTGGCAGATGCCTTGCGGGCGGTAGTTTCTCAAACGCTGTTCAAACGGCGCGATATCAAGGGACGGGTGGCTGCCCTGGAGATACTCATCTGCACTGCTGCGGTCCGCAACCTGATCAGGGAAGCAAAGACCTATCAGATCCCTTCTGCTATGCAGACCGGTAAGAAATACGGTATGCAGACCCTGGATGATGCCATTATGGATCTGTTGAAGAAGACATGGATCAGCGCTGAGGATGCATATATCAATTGCGTCGAGAAACAGAAGTTCGTGGGGTTCTTGAAAAAACCGCCGATGGATTTTACCGAAATATAGTCTTCGCCTATCAATTTGATGTAATGAGCAGGTATCAGTTTACCTGGTACCTGCTCACTGATACATCCCTGCCATTACCTGAAAAGGTCACGGTACCATCCTTAGCAGTGGTATACACCTGAATACCTGTAGCCTCTCTGCTTGCAAGAAGCGAATAATACGGGAATTGGAATCGGTTATACCGGCCTGCTGATATAATCAGGTATGACGGATCAACATGGGAGAGAAACTCCGGGCTGTTGGATGAACTGCTGCCATGGTGCGGAGAGAGTAAAACATCAGCTTTTAATCTGTGCCCTTCAGAGATGAGTTTCTTTTCCATGTGGTGGTTTATATCTCCGGGAAACAGATAGGAGAACACTGCAGTGTCAAGCCTGAGCACCAGGCTTCTGTTGTTCGGATTATTATATTCAGTATCCGGCAACAGAGTATTCCGCATGGGTGATTTGTCGCCGCCAACGTCAGTCATGCTGATATTCCTGAGCTGGGCAACGCCATCTTCAAAGAGCAGCATGCCCGATGCCGGGACTCTTGTTTCTATGCCAAGCTGCTCTGCCTGATCCAGGAGTTGTAAGTAGCTGTAATCAGTTCCTCTATCGCCATTGATCCACAGAACTTTCGGGCGAAAGCGGTTGAGGATAAAGGGCAGTCCATTGTAGTGGTCGGCATGGGGATGGGTGATCACCAGACCGTCCAGACGGGAGATTTTATTTTTCCATAGAAAAGGGGCAATAATCCTTTCACCGATATTGAAACGGTCCGACCCGGCGCCGCCACCATCGATTAATATATTTTTGTTGCGAGGAAGCTGCAATAGAACAGCAGAACCATGCCCGACATCAAGGAAGGTTACGGTAGTATTGGGATTTAAAAAACGTATGAACTTAGGATAGCCGGCAGAGACGAGAAGACAAAGAAAGCAGGCAACAGAGAGTTTCCGCCAGAAAAGTTGCTGTGGTCTTTGCTGATAGAGATAGAAGAGAAGTGAAGCGAGAAAGAGATAATAGAAAAATATTTCAATTATGGTAGGGGTGCTCAACCAGAGAGATGCAAAGGGAAGAGAGGAGAAAAATGCACAGATCCTTGCTGCTCCCAAGAGCCCCCAGCTGCCGACTTGAAAGAGGCTTTCCGCTGCCCATGGAGCAAAGGGAATGAAAATACAGGCAATTATCCCCAAAACCAGCGACCACAGGCATACAAGTGGTTCAACCAGAAGGTTGGTTACAGGAGAGACCAGAGAAAATCGGTTGAAATGGAAAACGGCAATCGGCAGTATCCCCAACATGGCAGCCGTGGTCACAGCAAGACCGGCACATAACCACTTTCTGGAGGCAGCAGAAACCATCAATACGATTTGCCTGCTGTTCAGAAATTGATTTGGGGATGGTGACAGCGGTGATCCGGTTACCGAGGATTGTTCACGGTCGGCAAATAAATAATGGTACAACCTGGGGTATATCACCGCAATAGCAATAACCGCACTGAACGACAGCTGGAAAGATGCAGAATGAAGGGTGGTGGGCTTCCATATGAGAATAACCAGGGCTGCCAGAAGTATGTGAGTCGGCAGGGAACCTGGACGGTCAAAAAGGAGTGCCAGCACAAATACAACCGTCATGATAAGTGCCCTTACCACTGGCGTACTAAAACCAGCTATGAGCGCGTAGGTGAGCAAAGGCAGCAGGGCCAACCCGGCGGCTATTTTGATCACCGGGACATGAAGAATCAACCAGGCAGAGCGTTTGAGCAGCCAGGTCAGGAGACCAATGACCAGCAGGCTGATGAGCCCCATATGCATACCTGATATGGCCAGGATATGGATGCATCCTGCCCTGATGAAATTTTCCAGCACCACCGGCTCAACACCACTTCTGTCGCCGATGAGGATAGCCTTGTAAAGGCCTCTTGACGGCTGGCTGAGGCGCGTATCCAAAAAATCTGCTATGGAGGTCCGAATACGTTCCGGCACATACCGCAATCCGGCAAGACCGGATATCGTGGACAATGGAATGGAGTCATGCAGTTCGACAATATTGACAGGAGACTCTATCCAGCCGCTAACCCAGATTGAACGGTGCGCAAGAAATTTCTTGTAGTTAAATGTACCGGGTGTTGAATAGGTGGTTATTCTTGATACAACAGCTTTCGCTATAAAACGGTCCCCAGGCATTAAATCTTCAGGCAGTATGCCCTTTAAATTGAGCTGAATGAGTCCTGTTGCCTTAATAGTTTCGTTATTCTGTTTTTCGGTATCTGAAGCAAAACGCAGGAACCTGACACGCATAAGAAGATTTGTTTTATAACCATACGTAGAGTCTTTTACAGACACCATTTCCTGCAGTATGCCATCAAGACTGACAGCTTGCCGCTCTGGCATGAGATTGTAAATATGATTTGGATCAGCCGGTGTTTTTAAGTGCGGCTGTGTATAGAGAGCCGCAATGAAAAAAAAGAGCGGCACGAGAAAGAAAACAGGAGGAATCCTTTTCCAGCTAGGGTGCGAGATGTGGACAATAAGGGCTGCTGTGCCCAGCAGGGATATTGCCAGCCACACAATAAAATGATCAATAGGGAAGTTGGTTGCCCAGCTAATTCCGGCGCTGAAGGACAGGACAATCAGAAGAAGGGTAGGAGAGAGGTTTATTATTGCATGAGAGCGGTTTGAGTTTTTTGTCATCGCATACTTTTATTACGCGCACATTTTTTATCCCGGCTATTTGATTTTATATGTAGAGCGGTTTTTATGGGACCTGTTCACTCTTATACAATTGACGGAACTTGTTGATTCTCTTTTCAACCTGCGGGGGAAGATCCAGGTCATATTTCAGACAATATTCGGCCACCACCCGGTGGGTATTGAATCTTGGTACATTCAAAGCAAGGTTGTTGATACACCTGTCAATATACCTGGGACGTAACTTGGGATCGTAGAATTCTTTTAAGATCTGCGGAAAGAGTTCATAAAAAGAATCGGAATCCTCTTTATAGAGAAGGGCGGCAGGGTCCTCGCTTAAAGGTTCCGTGTCAACAGGGGTTTCCAGGCCGAATTTCCAACCGGTTTTGCCATCAAAATATCCCTCCATCCACCAGCCGTCCAGGATACTTATATTGGGAACGCCGTTCATGGCTGCTTTCATGCCACTGGTACCGCTGGCCTCCAGGGGTCTTTTCGGGCTGTTTAGCCAGGCGTGCACTCCGGAGACCATCATCTTGGCAATGGCCATATCATAATTGGGAATAAAAATAAGCTTGGCCAGGCCGTTGCTCTTGAGGTAAAGGTCCTCCTGCGCGTCGAGAATTATTTTCAGAAGATATTTGCCCGGTTCATCAGCTGGATGGGCCTTGCCGGCAAACAGAAAGTTTACCGGGTAGTCGTTGTCAACGATTATCGAGGACAGCGTGTCAATGTCATCAAAAATCAAGTCCGCCCGCTTGTAGGTGGAAAAACGCCTGGCAAATCCAATGGTGAATGTAGATGGTACAAGAGGGGTATCTTCCTCATCAATTTTTGACAGAAAATTAGGTGGATCAATCCAGGTTTCTTCCGCCTGGTGACGGTGCTCAACCAGCATTTCATTGACGTAATCAATCAGTATTTCTGAGTCATGCTGCCATGCCTGTTCAAAATAGGTCCGGAATTTCTTGTTTTTTTTCAAGGAAGCAGCATTGCTGAAGACACCGGGATCATTTTTCCAGTTATCCAGTTCCGCAAAACTGTCAAATATTTCCGCCTTCGCATCACTTATCCAGGTGAGGTGATGTACTCCATTGGTGATGGCGACAATCTTATCGGCATGTTGAGGGAATTGTTGTTTGGTGACGTCACGGTGCAGTATACTGACACTGTTAACCGCCCTGTTTACCCGCATTGCCAGTTCCGTAAAATTGTACATGCCCGGGTTGTCTTTGTCGCCGGCCAGGTAGCCAAGGATTTTTCGGCAGAAGGCATGGCTTAAACCGGCATACATGTCTTTGCCAAAACGATCATGGCCGGCTTTGACGGGTGTGTGGATCGTATATATGACTTTTTGGGAGACCTCATTGGCAGCTTCAAGGATATCGTTTTGGGTCGCCTTGATCTCATAGGAAGAACCAAATTTCTGCAGCAGATAATTTGCTATCAAGTGAAGTACTGCGACAATGCCATGTTGTTCATTAAGATGGATTGTTTGAGAGGTGAAACCAAGAATCTCCATTAATGGATTGACCCCGGCACCCAGCATACGGCGCTGGACGGCCTTCATTTTTTCAGAACTGCTGTCATAGAGGTTATTGGATGCTTCCCTGATCCACTGTGGCGATGCCGGCAAGCTGAAATCCATCAGAAATTCCGGCACAAAAAAATCAAGGCTTTCATTGATTTCCAGTTTCATCCAGATCTGAGCGTATGCCATGACTGTTTCATCAATCTCATCAAAGAACGGGATCTCGATAATAAGCGGTCGTTCCGGCTGACCGGGATTTTTCAGAAGGTAAAGGCCCGCGGTCTTCTCAGGGCTCCATTCCGTGGACCAGGTTATTTGTCCGATCCGTGAATCCACCAGTTGTGAAAAATAACCTTTACTGTATAAAAGCGAAATAGCCGCAACCGGTATCTTGCAGGCGGCAAAGCTTTTTAATATGTCACCTGCCAGTATTCCAAGACCACCGCCATAGTTAGGTATTTTGGGTGGGCCGGTTAAGAATTTTTTCGTAAAATCTGCCAGGACCGGATTTGAGCTGCCGGTTATCTTTTTGTCCAGCAGGAATTTTTTTACTGGATTATAAACGTCCCAATCTGCACCGATCTCCATGGAGACGTACATTCCCGATTTACCGTTCTCTGCTGTCAGGTTGGACCAGACCTGGTCAAAAACTTTTTGTGAAATGCCGAAAAAAGTGCCAAAGGGACTCTCGGCATACATGTTGTCGAGTATTTTGTCCTTGTCAACCAAGGTGTCGTGTTGTTTCTTATGCATGGTAAGAAGCCTATATGTAATATTAGAGTTGTAACAGCCCAATTGCGCATTATTCAAAAATTATTAGGAAATTATAAAAAATAGTAAGTAAATTCTATGGTTGTGAAAAAAACATTGAATCTCTAATAACTTTTCTATAAGGTACTTTGAAAACATACTAACGATTTTGATAGAAAGATAATTTTTTATTAATCATTACGAAGAATGTTAGAATTACATTTTACGAGCAGGTCATTTTAGCGGTTTTATTTAAGGAGCATATTAATAATGGAGGCAATTATGGGAAAAGCATTTCGGTTATTACTGTTAATAAGTTTAGCTCTCTTTCTGGTAGTGAATGTCAGCGGGTGCAGTAAAAAGAAGGTAACTGATGAAGAAATGGGAGTCGGTGTTGAAGACACTGGTCCAAAGCCCGGTGAGCCAGGCTACGAGAAAATCTATGAAGAAGGTATGGCTAAAGAAGAATCACTTGATGCGCAGGGCGCCATGGGTGGTAAAACCCATGAAGTTCTGGAAGGCAGAACTTCGGCGCCCCTGCTGCCCGTTTATTTTGATTTTGATAAGTCGAACATAAAGGCAGAACAACGCGACCGTTTGGAAAAAAATGCTGCCATGCTCAAGCAAAATCAGTCGTATAGAATACGTATTGAAGGAAATTGCGACGAAAGAGGAACCAGCGAATACAATATGGCTCTTGGTGAGCGTCGGGCGCAAAGTGCCAAGAAGTACCTGGTAAACCTTGGTATACACAAAGACCGTATGCACACCATCAGTTATGGTGAGGAGAAACCCTTACTGCATGGTCATGATGAGTATTCCTGGGCCCAGAATCGGCGGGATGACTTTGTTATTGTTGAATAAGCTAAGAATTTAGTAAAAAAATAGAGTAGTACCTATGAGAAACCGGGGTGGATCTTTTCGTTCCATCCCGGTTTCTGTGTTCATCTGGATAGAAGAAAAATCATTACTCTCTTTAGATCGGCATGTTGCCGGACTTTTTTATTAATACATATTTTTTTGAATCTTGAATGTAAAAAACATAGGTTGATGAAATATCGAAAAAATTAGTGAATTGGAGGATTTATAAGGATGAAATTAAAAAGTTTACTCGTCATTCTCGCCGCTCTGCTTCTGGTTGGCGTCAATGGTGTAAGTCAAAAGGCAGCAGCGGAAACGAACGACAAAATGCAAATCGTCACTGTCAACATTCAGGATGTACTGTTGTCTTCGGATGCGGGCCAGGAAGTAAGAAAAGTACTCGAATCAAAAGTACTCGAGTTCCAGGAAAAGCTGCAAAAGGACCAGGAAGAAATCCAGACCCTACAGGCCGAGATTGAAAAGAAAAGCTCTGTTTGGAGTCAGCAGGTCCGGGAGGAAAAAGAGCGGGATTATCAGAAAAAGGTAAGGGAAATGCAGCTTCAGCAAGAGGATGCGCAATTTGAAATGCAACAGGTTGAGAAGCAGGAGATGGAGCCGATCCTCAAGGAACTGCAACAGGTGATAGCCGACCTGGGCAAAAAAAATGAGCTATGTCTTGATCATGGATTCGCGGGCCGGATTGCTCTATGCTGACAAATCAATTGACATCAGTGATATTGTAAGAAAAGAACTTGATGCCAAGTTGGCGGCAGCTAAAGCTACCAAAGATAAATAACTTAAGCCCAACAACAGTGGAGCCTGCAAAGATAATTTACAGGCTCCACTGTTGATATCTTGTTATTTTTGTTTACTCTTTTCCATTAAGTTTCCAAACAAAGATATTTTCAACCACCTTTTCATCCAAGGCTAATTCCGTACTTTCATACTTGATGCAAAAAGCCGGGGTCTTCCGATGCACCGTCACCACAACACCAGGGTGCAGGCCGAAAGAGATCAACTGGTGAAAACTGGAATGACTGGTCGGTTTGATATAGGTTATCTTGCCGCTTTCGCCTGCCGCCAGTTCATTTAAGGGGACCACGCTGCTGTCGATGACCTTACGTTTGCCGGCGCAGCACCTTCCCCTGGGGATGCGCTTGCCGTCGGGACAGAATTCAGGATGACCCAAGAGAGTACATATCGATTCTTCCACCTCCGGGAGAAGGCTGTGTTCGACCTTGCAGGCAATGTCTTCCATATCAGATTGTTTGAGTTTTAATATAGAGGAGACAAGGATTTCAGCCAGTCGGTGCCTTCTGATAATGATCTCGGCAATCGATTTGCCTTTGCCGGCCAACAGGATTTGATCTTTATCCCTGGTAATCAGGTCCTGCCGTTCAAGTTCTTCCAGGTCGGCATCGGTAAAGTCAACGGAACAACGTTTCCGTATTGAATCAATGGAATGGTCCTGCCGCTCTTCAACTGACCAGATGGATTCTAAGATTTCTTCAAATTTTTCTTCCAGCATATTGTCTGCTCCAGTAAAGATATTCTGCTGCCTTAAGTCATTTAGTAACTATGACGGTTTCGCAAAAAGTCGAAAAATCGAATATTTTGTCATTGCGAGCGGAGCGCGGCAATCTCTAACCTGTCGATTTTCCATGAGATCGAAGTCTTCGCTATCTGCTGTGTCGTTACACTCCTCGCAATGACGTGCCGGGACTTTTTACGAGTTCATCAACTATGTAAAGGTTATTCCTAAAGCTCTGCTGGTATGATATACCACGCTGCCCATCAACACCGCATAAATAAGCACGGAAAAAACAATTATCGAAGCTGCTTTTTTGCCTCGTTCCTTAAAGAGAACGATGATAGCATTTATACATGGGGTTAAAAAGGTCATCACCAGGAGATTCACTACAAGCTGCAGATTAGTGTAAACATTGCTCAGGTGTTCAAGTTCAGCAGCACCGGATTCCCGGCGGATGAGTGTTTTAATAAAGACCTGGACGCTCTTCTCAGGCAGTCCCATGAGGTTGTTGATGAGAGGCCTTGAGATGCTTTCCAATACCTCTAGGCCGCCGATTCTTTCAAAAAGAAAAATGAAAAAGGAAGCATAGATAAATACAGGAACCGCCTCTTTCATAAAAAAGTACGTTTTCCGGGAAGCTGCGGTAAGAACCTGTATCGGTTTTGGAAACCGCATGGGGGGGATTTCAAAGATGAGAGGGGTTCCCTGTCCAGGCAATATCTTGTTAGCGAGAAAACCGGCAATAAATGTCTGCAGAAAGATAATTCCAAACACAGTCAGTGTTGCTGAAAAGGGCATTTTATCAAGGATTACCAGCATGACCGCAATCAGCGGCGCACAGGGCATGCCCAGCAGCAGGAGAAAAGAGGCGATATTTCTTTCTTTTTTACTGTCAAGCAGCCGGGTGGTCAGTATTGCCATGGTAACGCAGGAAAAACCCATAACCAACGGAATGACCCCCTTGCCGTTTAAGCCCATTTTTCTGAAAACCTTGTCGAGCAGAATGGAAAGCCGGGGTAAGTAACCGGAACTTTCAAGAATGCCGAAAATTAAATAGAAACAGAAGAGCACCGGCATGACCAGGCCAAGGGCGAGGAATACGCCGCTGGGCAAGATACCAAAATCCGGATCGACAAACATGTCCCGTATAAAAGGTATTGGAATAGGCTCAAGAAGTTTGGTTGTCCAGGGAATTAATATATCTTCAAAAAGTTTCCCGCTGATGGTGTCAACCACAAAGGTTGCCCCGAAAGTTCCAACAAAAAGGTATATGAGGACGAGAACACCAACGGCAATGGGGACTCCTGTGTGTAACTGGGTGCACCAGTCGCCGAAGGTGACAAGAAAGGGACTTCTTAAGGGAGGCTCCACCTTTTGTATTTCCTTGACAAGCTGCTCTGCTTTTTTGTTATAAACATTGCCAATCAAGGCGCGAAAAGTCTCAGTATCTTCCTGGCGATAATCTGCAGCCAAACTTTTTATGTCCTGCAGCGTTTCATGACCGAAATTCTGCTCGACATATTTTTCGATAGATTTATCTCCAGCCAGCAGCAACAGGCCTATGACCCTTGTCGAGATGCCAGCTTGAGGAAACAACTTTGCCGCCACATCAAGGAAGTTTTCAACCCATGTCGGATATGTTACAAGTTTTTTAGGAATTTTAGGGTTTTTTAGCTTTGCGCCAATTTTCTGGACACTCATCCTTTCCCGGGCTATTGTCGAACAGGTATCTACGCCCAGGATTTCAGCAAGTTTGTCGTAGTCAATTTCAATACCCCTGGCAGCAGCCTCGTCAATCATGTTGATATCGAGAAGCATTGGCAGGCCATACTCGGTGTATTGCAGGGCCATAGCCAGTGAGCGTTTCATGTTTTTTGCATCGGCCACCAATAGAATAGAAGAAATGTCATTAAATTTTTCATGGGGCAGCAGTATATCCCTTGACACCTTTTCATCTTCATTGGCTGAAAAGATGGAATAGATGCCGGGCGTATCATAGATGGTTGCATCAAACTCCTTTACCTGCCCGGATTTGATGGTGACTGTTGAGCCCGGAAAATTCATGCTGGACCCGCCGGTCTTATGGGTGAGCCAGGAGAAAAGACTTGATTTGCCGACATTCATATTGCCGACAATGGCAATACCTGGATTGCCAGACTGCACGACTTGTGTCGTTCGGAGTGTGACATTCTGGACAGTTTTTCAAAGCAGAGACTCGTGTGTATAGAACAGGGATTACGTGAGGTTATTACTGTTATGGCAAGTTTAAGATAGGTTTTGGTTATAGAAGCATTCATAGTAATTTGTGTCGTCGGATAATGTAAAGCTGGGAGTCAAATGATGTCAACGTGGGAACCTGAAAATAATTAGGGTTGCCTAACAGTTGTTGCTGCTTAAACTGTAATCTATTGGAATTTCATCAGTAATTGATAGTAGGTGTAAAGCTGAATCTATCTTTACCTGAATCCGTGGCGAAAAAGTTCACATAAATCGGGCTCTTCCTCGGAGGTCTCCCGATGGTCGCTTACCTGCAGGCGGGCGCCAGCGACGGTTCACGGATTCAGGTTTGCAAAAATAAGATTGTTTCTTGACCGCAGCCGATCAAAACATATACAATTGAATTTCTTTGCGTGTAATGTTGTTGTTGACGCTGAAATGAAACCTAACAAGTTGAATAACGACTGAACAGAACCGTTAATGAATCCTCTTGATATTTTACAAAGGACTCCGAAGACCAACTGCGGGGAATGTGGTCATGCGACCTGCCTGGCTTTTGCGGCAGCAGTTAGCAGGGCCGGTGAGGAAATTACCCTTTGCCCGTACATTGACCTGGAAGGCTTGAAGACAGTACCGCAAGGCGACAAAAGAGATATGGAGGGATTGGCTGAACAGGTTACAGAAGAACAGGATATGGCTCTTGTAAAATATCTTCAGTCAAAGATCAGTTCATTTGATTTTGGTGCAATTGCCGAATCATTGGGTGCTCAATGGTCAGCCGACCAGCCGGATATTCTAGTTGTTCCTTACCTGGGAAGAGAGGTGCGGTTAAGCAAGTCCGGCGTCCTTATGGATAACGATGCAGTTGTCGATCCCCGGGATCAGATTCTTCTGTATAATTATGTGCATTCCTCTGGAGGCAGAAAGCCGGATGGGCAATGGGTCGGCATGGAAAGTCTGCCCAATTCAATCTCTAAGGTGAAGACACTGGCAACGTATTGTGAGGAGAAAATAGCCAAAAAATTTGTCAATAAACCGTCGAGCCTGTTAATGGAAATCGCCCAAAAGTTTGATGGTGGTCCGGGCCCCGTAGATTTAAGTGCAACCGCCACTGTCGCTTTTGTCATTCCGGTTCTGCCAATGGTACCTCAATTTCTCCTCTTCTGGGATGAAGAGCCTGAGGACGGATTTGCAGCAAAGGCCAAGGTTCTTTTCGATCATCATGTGCTGGATTTTCTTGATCTTGAATCTCTCTTGTTTACAGCCGAAAGAATGGCTGAGAGATTCGTCGATATGTTAAGGGAAGGTTAAAGAACCTGGCAGCTTTGAACAACATATTTGAACAACACAGTTAAGGAGAATTTATGGGTAAGCTTTTAAGCATGACCGGCTTTGGCCGGGGGGAAGCCGGCGGTGACAGTAGATCATGGATTGTCGAGTTGCGGTCCGTAAACCACCGTTATTCCGATATCATCATCAAGATGTCCAGGCAATATACTGTTTTAGAAGACAGGATAAGAAAGGAAGTTGCGAAAATCCACACGCGGGGACGGATGGATTTATACATTTCAGTTATTGACCAACAAGTTGATGCAAACAGGCTGAAAGCAGACGTCGGGCTGGCCAGGGAATATTACAATTGTCTGCAGGAGATTGGCCGGCAGTTGTCAGTTGTTGGCGAGCCAGACCTGGCAATGCTGGCAACCTTTCGAGATATTATCATTCCTGTGGATGATGAGTCCGGTTCTGAAATTGTCGAGCAGATATGGCCTGATGTCAAAAAGGCGGTTACCCAGGCACTGGATAATTGTCTGGCCATGCGACAGAGTGAAGGTGAAGCCCTCGAAAATGATTTAAAGTCACGAATGGCAGTTTTTGAAAAAACCGTTGGCGATATAGAAAACTCCATACCTGCTATACTTGAAAAAAGACAGCAAGCACTTAAAGAACGTCTTGACAATCTCCTGTCAGGGGTTGATATTGACCCAATGCGTTTAGCGCAGGAAGTTGCGGTCATGGCTGACAAATCGGATGTCACTGAAGAGATCGTCAGGCTTCGCAGTCATATCTCCCAGTTTTACAATTTTTTGAAACTTGAGGAGCCGGTAGGCAGAAGGTTGGATTTTTTGATCCAGGAATTTTTACGGGAAGTCAATACCATTGCATCAAAAATCAATAATGCCGACACTGCCCATCTCATTGTCGGCTTAAAGAATGAACTTGAAAAGATCCGTGAACAGGTCCAGAATATTGAATAAGGGGAGGGTGGTATGGACGGCAGAATGATAAATGTTGGTTTCGGGAATTTCTTGGTGGCCAGTCGGATTATTTCAGCCGTTAATCCCCATTCCTCACCCATAAAAAAAGTCAAGGATGAGGCCAAAAGAAACAATCGGCTCATTGATGTGACCGAAGGGCGTCGCACCCGGTCCATCATCATCCTCGACAGCAACCATATTGTTTTGTCTTCAGTGCAGCCGGAAACCATTACCCAGCGCTTTTTACCAGCTACTGCAACGCAACAGAATCCTTGTGCTGAGGAAGAATAGGGTGTCATCTTGAAGCGCGGCAATCTGTTCATAATATCTGCACCTTCAGGTACCGGTAAGACAACCATTCTCAGGAGGGTAATGTCTGAATTGGAGGGGGTGGGGTTTTCTGTTTCTCACACCACCAGACCGCCAAGAGCAGGGGAATTGGCGGGTAAGGATTATTATTTTGTCAAACCAATTACCTTTCAGGCAATGCAGGAACAGGACGCGTTTCTGGAGTGGGCGGAAGTGCATGGCAACCTGTATGGTACCAGCAAAGCGGTGATTGATAACCTGATCAAGGAAGGCAAGGACGTTATCCTTGATATTGATGTGCAGGGAGCCCGTCAGATACGCGACAAGGCTGGGATGGATGCGGTATTTGTTTTTATTGCACCGCCTTCCCTTGAAGAACTTGAGCAGCGGCTGACAAACAGGGGTACTGATTCTGAATCGGTTATCAAGACCAGGCTGCAGAATGCCCGGCAGGAATTAGCCGATCTGGATCAGTATGATTATGTCATCATGAATGATGTGGTTGAAAATGCCACGGAAGCACTACGCTCGATCATTATTGCCGAAAGAAGCAGGGCAAGACGTTCGGCAACTGGAACCCCCCTGCAATTCAACCCAGTTTAAGTCATGGCAAAACCACCAGCTGATCGATTGAAACCTGGCTCCACCAGGCACAAAAAGTTGCGTCCCCAATCAGCCAAAACTAATGTGCAGGTTATCTGGTCTACCCATCCGGTCCTGGAGGCCCTGAAAACTTCGCCCCGTAATGTCAAAGAGGTTATCATTGATAAAAGATCAGGGGCCAAAACACAAAAAATTGTCGAACTGGCAGAACAGCAGAACGTCACTGTTCGGTACGATAAGGCTGCATTCAGTAAAGCTGCATTACAGAGGGTTGGCTTAGCTGATGATGAGCGTCACCAGGGAGTAATTGCCCACGTTCTTTTTCCGTATGTTCCCCTTTCGGAAATGCTGTCGGACCTGCAAAAAAGAGAGGATATCCCTTTTGTCGTGGCCCTTGATTCCATCCAGGATCCGCAGAATTTAGGTGCCATTATCCGTTCTGCCGTGGCATCCGGCTGCAAAAAGTTAATACTTCCCAAAGACCGCTCGGCACAAATAACCGGCACCGTAGCCAAGGCATCAGCCGGCGCTGTTTTCCACATTGATATCTGCCGAGTCACTAACCTCGTATCAACAATTGACGCGCTCAAGGAAGCCGGTATCTGGATATTCGGAACATCAGTGGATGCACCCCTTTCTATCTATCAAGCGGATTTCAGCGTTCCGGCCTGCCTGGTCATCGGTAATGAGGAAAGAGGTCTCCGGCCCCTGGTGAAAAAACATTGTGATGTGCTTGTCACCATACCCATGTACAGTGAGCTTGATTCCTTGAACGCATCGGTGGCCACCGGTGTAATTCTCTTTGAACTTGCCAGGCAACGGGCAACTTAAAACTGAAATTGTCCTCTTATGATTATCGCAGCTAAGCCGTTCAATTTAGTTCAGTAGTTTTGTCATAGTCTTTTCCTGGCATTTTTTTGGTGTTGATTTTCCCATTCTTCCCGGTTCTACTTTCAGCGGAACTCCGCTTCATTTTTAAACACGGCTGGCTGGAGCAGGAAAGCTGGTTTATGGGGGATAAATGTGCGAGTCATTATTGACTACCGGGAAGAATCGTCAGGTTTGGCAGCATTGCTGTCAGAGCATTATGCTGTTGATGAATTGACGGAAGTGGAGGGAGTCGGCAAGACCAGGGCCGGGAAGATTAGAAAAATCCTCGATTCCTGATGAATAAAAACGAAACAGACATAAAGAAAACACTTCATAACATCTTTGGCTTTGAGCGGTTTCTGCCAGGCCAGGAGGAGATTGTCCGCCGGATTGTGAATGGCAGGTCCTGCCTGGCGGTTTTTCCCACCGGCCAGGGTAAAAGTCTCTGTTATCAATTAAGCAGTCTGCACCTGCCGGGCCTGACCCTGGTGGTCTCACCCCTGGTGGCTTTGATGAAAGATCAGGTGGACTTCCTGGTGAGCAAGTCAATCAAGGCTGCCAGGCTTGATTCGACGCTGAGCCGGGAGGAGTTTACTCAAATCCAGAACTCCCTGGGCCGAAATGAGCTTAAGCTGCTGTATGTGGCGCCGGAACGTTTTGCCAATGAACGTTTT
>PVMK01128896.1_pt1 | contig 17462 bp, 23 predicted proteins | sample 1853481 | NCBI WGS metagenome assembly PVMK01 (sample SAMN08533507, study PRJNA380276) | Marine sediment metagenome, whole genome shotgun sequencing project.
TATTCTAGTTTTGATCTTGATGTAGTGGATCCTGGATTTGCACCAGGTGTCGGTAACCCCGAAGCTGTAGGCATTTCCTCTAGGGAATTATTTGACTTGATTCACTCTCTTGAGGAAACTAAGGTAATTGGTGTAGATATTATGGAACTCAATCCATATCATGATAATGGCTCAACTGCATCTCTTGCAGCAAAGATAATGTCTACTTTGATTGCCATGAATTTATCGCAAAATCAATGAGGCTAGTTTTGGAAATTTTGGCTCCATTTTACTTCTACTCACTTTATTAGCTAGTAATTTGGGGGTATCACGTGTTAAATAATATCCGAGATACACTCGCTCCAACTCTTGAAAAGATTGGCAAAGGGTTTGCATCAACTGGATCTGTCTCCAAATTTTTGGACTTGTGTTGGTCTTGCATTTGCATTGATATCTGCAGTAGTATATGGTTTAGGAATTGAATTTGGATTAATTATTGGAGGAATTTTGTTACTAGTTTCAGGATTCTTTGATATTGTGGATGGACAGGTAGCAAGAGTTACTGGCAAAACCTCAAAAAAAGGATCTTATTTTGACTCTATGTTTGATAAAATTGCCGAAGTTGCAATATTTTTAGGAATTTTAATTGGCGGATATGCTGAACCATACTTGGTATTGCTTGCAATCACTCTATCATTACTAGTAAGTTATGCAAGAGCAAAATCTGATGCCCTTAACATTAAACTTCAAGGTGTGGGTATTGGCGAAAGAGCAGAAAGGCTTTTGGTAATTGCCATAATTGGGAATAATTGGTTTCATGGAATATGCCGTAATAATTGTGGTAATAATTGCTGGGATTACTCTAATTCAAAGAATGGCTGTAACTGCAAAAAACATTAAGGAATAGACTATCGAAGTTTTCCACGTTTTCTTCTACTGTCTGCAGATCTAATTTTGAGAATCTTAAAGTGAATTGCACATGAAATACAATACGTTTTCAAAACTGTTGCTGAAGCAATGTATGCTCCTTGTGCACGTAGCTCCTTTGCCAGTGTATGCTCTACTAGATTAATTCTACCTGTGACTTTTTTTGCCTTGTCTTTTGGAACTGTTTGTCCACAGTTTGTACATTGAACTGTTCCGGATGAACCTTTTCCTCCTTTAGTACGACCTCTACTTGCACGTTTAAGTGGCATAAGGATAAAATCAATTTGCCTCTTTATATTCTTGTAGACTCTAAGAAATGCCTACTTTTTGAGCCCAAAAATGACTAAAACCTGCTTCTATGATCGAGAGAATTTGAAAACAAAATAAGATTTGAATCTATTTGAGAATCTTTTTTAGTTCACCATTAACTACACTTGAAAAACTAACAGATCCTACGGATTTGCTAATTTTCTTGGATTGAAGTATTCTCAGTTTTTTTACAACTTCGTCATCCAATATCACTGTGATTCTTTTACCCATGTTAGTGTGATATTCGAAAGTCACTATTTATTTAACCCGTTTATGAATGCAATTTCATACTTACATCAAGTATTAAAAAAATTAATAGTTAGATTCTATTTGATAGTTTTTCCAAGTTCATCATTAACTATACGTGAAAAACTAACATATTTCTTTGATTTAGACTCTAAACTAGGACTAAAAACACCCCATGTTTTAATTCTAGATTGAATAATTTCTATTGATAGTTAATGCGTGGTCTTTGTCATAATTGCTTTAGATCAGGCGTTGAATTGGTAATATCAAAAGGAGAAATTCTTTGTAAGGACTGTTTTGAAAAAAACAATGCAAAAAACTAAATTTGTTATTACATGAACCAAGAGAAATGAAGTTAGCAGTTTTTTCTCATTGTGCAATTGACACAATTACCATTGATGAACATAATTATGAACAAATTGGTGGGCCTGCTTGTTATTGTGGAATTACTGCAAGGCAATTCAAATTTGATGTAGACTTGTTTACAAAATTTGGACCTGATTTTCCAAAACAATATCTTAGTGAAAACAAAATAAATTTTGCAAATTCTGAATCAGAAAAAAACACTACAAAATTTTCCATTTCTGTTAATGGATCAGATAGAACTCTAAAACTTGAAAATGAGTGTGAGCCAATAGATTACTCTAGTGTTGATGCTGATGGACATATAGTTAGTCCCATATATCATGAAATTTCTGATGACACTTTTAGAAAAATTAAGACTGATTCCAATTTCCTCTTTGTTGATCCTCAAGGCTTTTTGAGACAAAAAGATTCTCAAAACAATATTGTTTTAAAAAATACTAATCTTGATTTATCAAATGTTAATGCAATAAAGGTAAACCCTGAAGAAGCTCAGCAAATTGTAAATGGTACTAATGATGAAATGATGTTAGCATTACAGAAAAAAGGAGTGGAATACGTATTGCTGACAAATAAAACTGACGTGTCTCTTTTGGTGAAAGATAAAATCTACTCTATTACTCTTCCAAATACACAAATTCATGATACAACTGGGGTTGGTGATATTTTTTCTTCAACATTTTGTTGTACTATGCTTAAAGAAAAAGACTTTTTGTGGGCACTCTGCTTTGCTGGAGGTGCTGCTCAAGCTGCACTTGATTCAAAGAATATAGGCTTGCAAAAAATTCCAAAACAGGGGGCCATTCAGACAAATGCTTCATATTTTTACAATTTGGTAAAATTCCGAGACTTGTAGTGCATTATTCTTTTATTGTGCCAAATAGTTTATTTCTTCGTGCAAATAGGCATTTACGGTTCTGGAACTACAGACACTGCAGCAAAGACAATTAAAAAAATTCTAGATGAATCTGGAATCAACTCATTTACAGTAACAAAATCAAGAAATAAACAAGCTGATTGCATTATTGTTTTGGGCGGCGATAAGGGCGTTAGAAATTATTTTCATAGTGCCTTTAATTCTACTTCGCCAGTATTGGGAATTAGTGAAGGTGAGGCAAGTGGATTTCTGGCTCAAATTGATCTTCGAGAATTTTCATCTTATGTTAATGTCTTAAAAAAACAAAAATATACTATTGAAGAAGTTCCACGACTTGGAGTAAAGATTGATGGAAAAAATGTCTACCCTGTACTAAATGATGTTGCTGTATTTTCCTCAAAGAGTGCCATACTGATGGAGCATACACTACGTGTCAATGGAGAAGAAGTTTGGCACGATAATAGTGATGGAATAATTGTATCTACTCCAATTGGTTCGTCTGCATATTCCATGTCTGCTGGTGGACCTGTCTTGTTTCAGGATTCTGCCGTATTTGAGATTATTTCTGTGAATTCTCTTGATGTAACTCGTAGACCAATTATTGTATCAAATGACAGCTCAATTGAGATTGATGATATTTTTGCAAGACTTCACTGTGAAGTTGTTCTTGATGGTCTGGACAGATACAAGGTAAACAAAACTGTTGAATGTACTAAATTCATTACTTCTGCAAAAATTATTCGACTCAAAAAGCATTCTACTGCAATCTCTGCACTTGCAAAAAAGGTTCATCTTGCTGAAGAACTGCTTAGCATGCCTCCAAGCTCCAAATTACTTCTAAAGACATTAGAGTATGAGGGAGTAATGACACAAAAAGATCTGGCAAACAAAACCTTACTTCCTGCTAGAACTGTTAGATTGGCACTAAGCCATCTTTTGAAAAAGGGTTATGTCAAAAAGAAAGTCTCAATCAGAGATGCTAGGCAGAAAATCTATGAAATATCAAAGATAGAATAATTTTTTTTAAGAATTATCGTTAGAAATTATATTTATATGTGATTTTTCATTTTTTGTTGCTTCGTTAATTCGTTTTTGAATATTTTTTTTAAAACATTTCTCAGAGCAGCAATCTTTGATTCATATTTTATATTCGATACTGCATTCCTTACACTTTGCCAATTTTCCCCTCTACCCTGTATTTGATAAATTTCGATATTATTTAGATCATTTCATAAACTCCAATTGGTGGAAATTACTCACGTTTCTTATTTTTCTGAGGCTGCGGTGATAAATGCAGCAAAAGATTCTTCGGGAAATCCAGGTCTACTGTTGAATTCTGGATGAAATTGAACTCCTAGATAAAATTTGTGTGATGGAATTTCAAGCATTTCCATTCTTTTTCCTCCATCGCTTTCAGCTGAAAATATTAATCCATTTTTTTCAAATTCTGGAATATACTCTTTATTAATTTCATATCTGTGTCTATGACGTTTACTGATAGTTGTTGTGTTGTAGATTTTTTGTGCATTTGTATTTTCTTTAATTGATATTTCATTTGCACCTAATCTGAGAGAACCACCCATATCTGAAACATCCTTTTGTTCTGGAAGTAAATCTACAATAGGATTTTTTGTATCAGCTTTAATTTCAGCAGAATTTGCATCTTCTAAATTCAAAACATTTCTTCCAAATGCAATTGCTGCTAACTGGAATCCAAAACATATGCCAAGATATGGTATATTTTTTTCACGTGCATAATTTGCAGTTTGGATAATTCCTTCAGAACCTCTAGTGCCAAATCCTCCTGGGACTAGAATTCCATCATAGTTTGATAGTGTGCTATAATCTGTTATTGATTCAGAATCTATCCAGTCAATATCTACTGATTTTCCTATTTGTGCCCCTGCATGTTTTAATGCGTGATTTACACTCACATAGCTGTCAGCAAGTGTGACATATTTTCCAACCATGCAATCTTCACTTTTTGATCTTCATGATTTATCATGTTCTCTGCAATTTTATTCCATTTGTCCCAATTAGCTGAAGCATTAACCATTCCAACTTTTCCAAACTTTGTAAATATTGAATCCATAATTCCTTGATCATACAACATTTGTGGCACTTCAAAGATTGATTTTGCATCATGACATGATAAAACGTCTTTTGTTGTTACATTTGTAAACATTCCAATCTTTTTCTTTGTTTTTTCTTCTAATGGTAATGTACATCTGACTGCTAAAAAGTCTGGCTGAATTCCTATCCTTCTTAATTCTTGGACGCTATGTTGTGTTGGTTTAGTTTTTTGTTCTCCTACCACATCAAGTGATGGTGCTAATGTTACATGGACAAAGATTATCCCTTGTGGCCCCTCTTCGACTCTCATCTGTCTGAGTGCCTCTAAGAATGGTAATGATTCAATATCTCCAACTGTTCCACCACATTCGACTATCAAAAAATCTAATTCTTCATCTTCTGCAATCTTTCTAATTCTTCTTTTGATCTCATCAGTTACATGTGGAATTATCTGAACACATACTCCCAAGTATTTTCCTTTTCTTTCTGCCTCAATTACTGAAGAATACACTTGTGCAGTTGTAATGTTGTGGCTTTTTGGAATGTCTTGGTTTAGGAATCTTTCATAGTTCCCAATATCCATATCGCATTCACCTCCGTCTTCAGTAACAAAGACCTCACCATGTGCAATTGGATTCATTGTTCCTGCATCATAATTTAGATAAGGATCTATCTTGACGCAAGAGACTTTTTGATCTGCTAATTGTAATAATTTTGCAATTGAGGAAGTTGTAACACCTTTTCCAAGGCCAGACATCACTCCACCTGTGACAAAAATAAACTTCGTCTGCACATTAATAAAATAAGTATCTGTCTTTTGTATGTTTTGTCTGTTATTGCTTGAAATTGAGGGTGAGTGATTCATCTAATTCTTGACGCTCTAAATGGTTTAGATAATTGCGATCTTTACAATTGTAAAAAAATCTCTTGTTTTTTTAACGAGTTTAAGAGATTTCTAGAGCTGTTTTTTTATTTTTCTTTGTATATATCACTGTGAGAACCTCTAGACTGGTGGTCATAACTGAAAGAGAACTTCCCCTCAATGGCAGTTTACAATACTTGACCTCCACTCTATGACGTTTCTTATTACGCTAAAGAATTGTTTGTTTTTTTAGACTTTTTGTAAATGATGTAATCTTTGATTCTAGTTTGTGTTGAGGGAGTTTTTTCAATTAATTTCAAAAATGCACTACCCAACAATTACTGCGTCTGCTCCTGCTTTCATGTATTTTTTTACATCTTTTGGAGTTGAAATTCCAAACCCTACACCGACAGGAATTTTTCCCTTTGGTTTGTTTTTTAATATCTTTGATTGCTTTTATTGTGTAACTTTTAATTCCTGTCTTTACTCCTGTTGTACCATAAACTGCAACAAGATACAAGAATCCTGTTGATACTTTGGCAATCTTTTGTATTCTTGTTTTACTAGTGTTGGGGGAGACTAAAAATATTGTATCTGCATTGCTTTTTAGCAGCTTTGAGATATTCTTTTGATTCCTCAATTGACATGTCTGGAAGAATGAATCCATCAATTCCAGCTTTTCTTGCCTCTGAGATAAATTTTCCATATCCCATGTGATACAAGATGTTAGTGTATGTCATTAGTACAAGTGGAATGTCTGTCTCTTTTCTGATTTTTTTTACAATGCTGAAAAACTTGTTTATCTTGGTACCTTTTTTGAGTGACACTGTACTTGCATTCTGAATTACTGGTCCATCAGCTATAGGATCTGAAAACGGAAAAGCCTAGTTCTATAATGTCTGCTCCACCCTTTACTAGTCCTCTTACAGTTGCAATTGTTGCTTTTTCACTTGGAAATCCTACCATGATATATGATATCAGGGCCTTTTGATTTTTAGCCTCCAATTCGGCAAACTTTTCTTTAATCTTTGACATTTCTCTTCAGATAATTTTGTACTTCTTCAACGTCTTTGTCTCCTCTTCCAGAAAGCGTTACAACTATGGATTCTGATTTCTTTCCTTTTCGTGCTACTTTGATTGCCTCAGCTATTGCATGAGCTGATTCAAGTGCTGGAATGATTCCTTCTGTTCTTGTAAGCATTAAGAATGCATCAACTACTTCTGCATCAGTAGCTGAATGATATTTTATTCGCTTTGTATCTTTATAGTATGCATGTTCTGGTCCAACACCTGGATAGTCTAATCCTGCTGAAATGCTATGTGTTTCTGTAATTTGTCCTTCTTTGTCTTGAAGCAAATACGTCATCATACCATGTAAGACTCCTTTAGTTCCAGCTGACAATGTTGCTGAATGCAATTTTGATTTTAATCCTTGACCTGCAGCCTCTACTCCAATCATCTCTGCATTAGAATCAACTAGTGGATAGAATGTTCCAATCGCATTTGATCCACCACCAACACATGCAATCACTGTATCTGATGTTTTGTTAATTTTTTTCATCTGTGCTTTTATTTCATTTCCAATTACACTTTGAAAATCTCTAACCATTACTGGATACGGATGTGGACCTACGGCAGATCCCAATAGGTAATATGTTGTCTCTACATTAGTAATCCAATCACGAATTGCTTCATTAATTGCATCTTTTAGTGTCTTTGAACCTGAATTTACTGGATAAACTTTGCAACCAAGCAAATCCATTCGAAATACGTTTAGCTTTTGACGAATTGTATCCTTGTATCCCATGTATACCTCAGCTTTCATTCCCAAGGCAGCGCATGCCATTGCAGTAGCAACACCGTGCTGTCCTGCACCAGTTTCTGCAATGATTCTCTTCTTTTTCATCTTCTTTGCAAGAAGGGCTTGGCCTAGTGTATTGTTGATTTTGTGTGCTCCTCCATGTAGCAAGTCTTCTCGCTTGAGATAGATTTTAGCACCGCCTATCTTTTCTGACAAATTTTTTGCATAGTATAAGGGCGTTGGCCGTCCTGCATACACTTTGAGATAGTAGTCTAGTTCTTTTTTGAAACTTTTGTCATCTTTGAATTTAAGATAATTCTCTTCTAGCTCTTCAATTGCAGGAACTAGTGTTTCTGGAATGTATTTTCCACCAAATTCACCAAATCTACCATTCTTAGGATATCTCAATATGCACTCACCAATTTTCTGACTTGTTCTTCGATATTATCGCTTTTCATAATGCTTGAACCCACCAAGAAAGCATCTGCACCACACTTTTTTAGATATTGAATATCTTCACTAGTTTCAATTCCACTCTCAGATAAGATTGGTCTTGATTTTTCGTATCCTTCTAGAACTGTCTCAGTAGTTTTTAGATCAATTTCTAGTGTGTCTAAATTTCTGTTGTTAATTCCTATAAGGTCTGCATTGCTTTCTAATGCATTAATGAATTCTTGTTTTGTGTGAACTTCAAGGAGAATCTTTAATTCTTTTTTGTGAGCATACTCTATAAACTCATCAATCTCTTTGAGAAATCCTTGATCAAACAATGACTGTATCAATAAAATATAATCTGCACCAATTTTTTCTGCAGCATCTATCTGAATATTCTCAATCATGATATCTTTCATCAATAATGGAACATCTACTGCTTCTCTGACCTTCATGAAATATTCTGGGGAACCATGAAACAGATTGGGCTGAGTAAGCACTGATAGTGCTTTTGAGCCTCCTGCAATCATTTGTTTTGCTATGCTTGCAGGCTCTGTCAGGGTTCTAATCTTTCCTAATGATGGTGATGCAAATTTTATCTCAGTTAGAAGCGTTGGATGAGGATTTGTATTGATAATTTGAATAAGGTCTTTGCTTGATTTATCCAGGTTTGCATCAATGTCGTATGTTCCATCATCAATTGCTGTCTGAGAATTAGTTACCAATCTTTTTAGAATATTTTCTGCCATTATACTATCTCCTTTAATTTTGAAATGTCTCCAGTGTCTGCAACAAAGTTCTCCAAAGTCTTGAATGCTTTTCCATCTTTAATTGTGTTTAGTGCAAGCTCCACTCCTTCTTCAAAATTATCTGCAATATTTGCAACAATCAATCCTCCTGCTGCATTTAGTGCAGTAGTTTCAATCATTGCCTGATTTGCTGTGTTGTTTAGAACTCCAACAAAAGATTTGATTGCATCTTCTTTTGTTTTAATCTGAATGTCTTTCAGTGTTGATTTGTGTAATCCCACAACTTCTGGATCAATTGCATTCATCAATACTTTGTCATCCCTCAAAATACATACACGATTAGTTGCACTTGTAGAGAATTCATCCATTCCATCATCAGAACGAACAGTCATGATGTTTTCTCCACCTTTTCTTTTTAGAATTGCAGGTAATCTATCAAGGTATTCAATTGAAAACACTCCAATTAGTTGATTTTTGACTTCAGCAGGATTTGATAATGGACCTAAAAGATTGAAAGCCGTTCTTTTGCCTAGTTGTTTTCTTGCAGGGCCTACATGCTTCATTGCTGGATGAAACTTTTGTGCAAACATGAAACAAATTTTGTGCTTTTCTAAAACTTGGACAATTTGTGATGGTTCTTGATTTAGATCATATCCAAAATACTCAAAAATATCTGCACTTCCAGATACACCAGATGTGGAGCGATTTCCATGCTTTGCAACTACTCCACCAGCTGCTGCTACGACAAATGATGCCGTAGTCGATACATTGAATGTCTGAAGCGCATCGCCACCAGTTCCGCACATATCGATGATGGTTCCGGCGTTTTTAGGCTCAATTTTTAGAGATAATTCTTGCATTTTATCAAGCATTCCTAATAGTTCATCATCAGTCTCTCCTTTCTCTGCAAGACTGGATAGGAAATCTGCATTCTCTTGGATGTTTGTATTTCCTGAAAGAATATCTGTCATCACATTGTTTATCTCATCGTATGTCAAGTCTGTCTTTTCTTGTAATTTTTTAATTAAATCTGAAATCATTTTTCTTTCACCTGTCTAATGAAATTTGCTAGAATTTTTTTGCCTTCTTCAGTCATTATTGATTCTGGATGAAATTGCACTCCCTCAATTAGATATTCTTTGTGTTTTATTGCCATGATTTCTCCATCGTCAGCTGCAGTAGCAATTACTTCTAGTACATCGGGAATTATTGTTTTATCACCTACCAAACTATGATATCTTGTTGCTCTAAATGGATTCTTTACATCTTTGAATAGTTCTGAATTGGTATGATCAACTGGACTAGTCTTTCCATGCCTTACACATCCAGCATTTGTAACTTTACCACCAAATGCATGAATAATTCCTTGATGTCCAAGACATACTCCAAGAATTGGGGTAGTTGGTCCCATGTCTTTGATAACATCAGAGCACACTCCAAAGTATTTCTTCTCTTCTGGAGTTCCTGGACCTGGTGAAATTATTATTGCATCATAGTTTTTCTGTTTTATTTGTTCTAGTGTGATTTTGTCATTTCTGATTACATCTGATTCTACTCCAAGCTCTCCTAGATATTGTGCAATGTTATACACAAATGAATCATAATTATCAATGATTAAAAATTTCATTTTGTTGCCTCCTTTAATGCTTGAAGCATTGCACCTGCTTTGTGTTCTGTTTCCTTGAACTCATATTCTGCAATAGAGTCAGAAACTATTCCTGCACCTGATTGCACAAATCCCTTTGTTGCCATCAATGAAGATACTTCTAATTGCTATTGCAAAATCACAGCATCCATTGTATGAGAAATATCCAACAGCTCCTGCATATGGCCCTCTTGCTTCAGTTTCTAACTCATCACTATCTGCATTGCTCTGACCTTTGGAGCCCCTGAGACTGTTCCCTGCTGGAAATACTGCCTTGAAGGCATCAAACATGTCGTTTTCAGGCGCCAAATTGCCTACTACATGCGTAACTATGTGCTGAACATGACTAAATCGCTTTATCTGCATTAAAGATTCTGGATGAACTGTTCCATACTTGCATACTCGGCCAATGTCATTTCGTCCCAAATCAACTAGCATTGTATGCTCTGCTAATTCCTTTTCGTCATGGAGTAGTTCATCAGCTAATTGTTTATTTTTTTCCTCATCATCTGTAATTTTTCTGGTACCTGCAATTGGAAAAGTTTCTACTTTCTCATCTGTAACTCTAACTAACATTTCAGGGGATGCACCAATGATTGTTTTTGAGCCTTGTTTTAGATGATACATGTATGGTGATGGATTTAGCTTGCGCAATGTTTTGTATAGTGTTAGATTATCTCCACTATTTTCAAATGCAAATTTTCTAGATAAAACAACTTGGAAGATATCTCCATCATGGATTAATTTTTTTGCCTTGTTTACAATTTCTGAGAATTTTTCCTCATTCATGTTTGGTGTAACTTCTGAACAATGAAAATCACCAAATGTATCATTATTCATCTTTAGTTTATCAAATCTATTCTCATCATGGTAAAAATAGAATAGTTTCTTGTGTAAATTGTCATATAGAATTCCATCATCATAAATTCCAAACTCCATTAGTGGTTGCGGTGAATTGTGGGAATCTGGAATTTGTTCAACTAGTCTGATTGCATCATAGTTTACTACTCCTACTGCTCCACCCAGATATCTATAACTTTGATCATCTGATCTTCCTAAGAGTTTTTTTAGTTCTCCAAATGGATCTGTTGTTTGTATGGTTTCAGTATTTCCGTCTTTGATAATTTCTACCTTGTCAGAGTATCCTTTGAGAATTATCTTTGGATCAAATCCCATAACTGAAGTTTCTGCTAGTACTTCGGGACCCGTTAATGATTCAAAGAGAAATGAATGCGAATAGTTTCTAGAAATTTTATTGTAAATTTGAAATTGGTTTTCAGATAAATCTAGGGGTATTACTTTTGCTTGAGCACTTCCAAATGTGTTCACCCATAGACAAAATTTTAGTGGTTTATTATTTAAATTGATGAGTAGGTTTTGATGGCACTGTTTTTGTCTAAAATGATTCATTTCTTAGGCATAGAGCCATTACTGTATAGTACGGTACTTTTATATAATATTTGATCGTAGTATAATCACCATGCAGGGGGCAAATCGAGCAATCATGCAAGATATGCAGATTCTCAGAAAATCACAGATTGTAGCATCATCAGTTTCTAAAGTAGAGTGTTATGTTTGTGGTAAAGGATTGGAGGATGGTCACAGCATAACTGCCAAGACATTGCCTCATGGAATAGTACTATTTTGTGACGTTCATTATTCATTGCAATAACCGGATACTTTTACATTCTATCATTTTCAAATTAAATAACACCCTTAGTTTGTAATGAATATTGCAATATCATGAACTATGAAATAAATGAAATTATTAATGATTTAAATCCAAAAAATTGTTTATCAAAGTTTCAAAATCCTTCTCTAAGATATGCATTTGAGCTTGCAGTGATAAGTTATGGAATTACAATTTTAATCAGTGTATTTGTGCAGGATTTACCATCAATAAGTTTCCATAAAGAAATATTATTTAAAATTCCTATCAATGTATTTAATGCCACAATTTTAACTCCAATCTTAGAAGAGATTTTATTTTTTGGTATTCCTATTAGCGTTGTAAACAATCCAATTCTAATTTTATCTATGGGGGCATTGTGGTCGATTCTTCATCTTTTTGTTCCAATGAATGTAGAAACATACTCTTTATCACTAAATGCGTTTATTGCAACTTTGCCAATTTTGTTTATTCATTTTAAACTATGGAAAAGTGGACTAGGCTGGGTTTCAATTATTGTTCATTGTGGGTATAATATCTTAGTCAAGTCTTTGAGTTGTGGTCAATACATTACCCAGTGTGCAGAATTTAATGAAAATAACTTTGATTTCCCAGAGTTTCATCTTTATCTAGGCATTACGGTTCTTTCTATATGCATAGTCTATGTTTTACAACGAAAAAAAGAAGAGCGAGAATATATTAAAAAAATCTTAGGAAAAAAATAATTGCGTAAAATAGACTTTAAACATTGCAAAATTGACGACTTAAATGCTGTTCTTGATTAACTCGATTTTGTTTTTAATCGATTCTCCTTCTTCCTCTAACAACCCAAGTGTTATACCGAGAACCCTCTCATGGAATTCATAGACAAATTCGTCTAATTCTTCTTTATCCATATTTGATTTTCATAATAATTTTTAGTATATAGGAAATATTATGTTAAAAATGTGACATACAATATTAGCCATTTTAGAATCCACATTTTCTAGTAAAACAAAAATAATCCAAGAACCATTAAAATCAATCCACCTTATGCTAACACCTTAATTATTACAGGTTTCACAAATTCTCTTAGTTAACTGAGAATTAAGAATTCCAATTGAAGATTAATAAATAAAAAAACTATCTAATTGTTTTATTTTTGTTAAAAAAATAAACAAATTTTCATTATTTTTAGAAGTGATTTTTATTTCACAACGAGAGAATAATTAAAGACAGTAATCAGCAAAAAAAACATCGAGAGATAAGAGTATCGATGGGTATTAGTCAGTGGATCAAATGCTTGGGTTTGCAAAATTACTGTCTAAATTTCTTACATGTTTTTAGAATGCATTAAACAAATGTTCAAAAATGCTACATTGGATGTTAAATATCTCAGTTATCAAAGCTATCCGATGTCACAAAGTGTCTCTACACAGGAATTTGATGACTATACAGGTTGCCAAATATGTCACAATACATTACCTCATTGTCATTGTATGTGTCCGTATTGTGGAGAACGTGACAAATGTGAATGTGCATTGTTTGATGCAGCAACTGGAGGATGAAAAATTAGAACAAGTATTGGATTATGAAAGGTTTTGTTCACAAATTTTAGATACAGATCCTAAAATTAGATTTGCAAAAGTTTATGATCAATGGGCCGTTCGTGTTGGAGGGGGAATGAGAGAAGGATTAGAAAGTCTGCTTTCAGAGCATATTGAAAATGAATTAGTCAATCTCTCCATTATTGATTGGAAGGCACGTAAAAGTACAGCAAAAGTGCTTGGTAAAACAAAATACGCTATGGCTGAATATGATACCATTAAGCGTTTTTCATTTTATTTGGGTGATGACTATTTACTTCTTGTAAGTACTGAAAAAGAAGCTGACACAAATTCTGTGGTAGATAAAGTCATTCAGCTTTATTACAAAAATCATAACTAAATTAGGCAAGATCATGAAAACAACAAAATCACGACAAGAAGATCATGTTTTTGAATGATGGAGTGGTATAATTATGATGGAAGTTCATTCTGCAACCAAAGAAGAACTTTTGAATGTCATTGAAAACGAGGCTAAAATTAGGATGGATAGTTTTGTTGAAGGGAGCTATAGAACTAGCAGAAGAAGTTCATTCAGGAGTAACAAGAGAAGATGGAAAATCATCATTTTTAGAAACACATGTTTGGCCTGTCACTATCGATGTAATACGACATTATAAAAAAACAGGCAAACTACTTACAACTCTACAAATTGTTTCATCTATTTTACATGATGTGATGGAGGACAATGAGAAAGATTCTAGATGTGTATGCTTCCAAAGCATATGGATTTGAGGCATACTTTCAGCATAGATGTGGAGATTATGTTTACAACATTGCCATGACTCTGAAGACAAAACCCATTGGATAACTACCTGGTGAGAATGATGAGCAAAAACAAACTGCTAGATTTTTTGAGTATTGCACTGATCTTACTAAAAGCCGATTATGATGTAAAAATTATCAAACTCGCAGATAGGTTAAACAACATGAGATTTCATCTCTCAAATTCCAGAACAGGAAAAAATAAAGCGATATCTTCGCGAAGCTGAGGACTTTTACATAGCGTTTTCAATCTTTCCCTCCAACTGTAAGTGAATTTTATGATAAAATGAGACAAGCTTATGATGAGTCTAAAAAGCATCAAAGTTACTGTATAATTTCTAACCGTATTGATAATGGATTCCTTTTTCACCACGAGGGTGTCTCCATTCTGTTTCTTGTGAACATGTTCCACAATCTACGCATCCTTCATGCTGAATAATCACTTTTCCACCTTCTTCACTGTAACATTTTGCAGGACAAAGGATTACCATTTTTTTCATGTACTCACTGTTAGAATTTAGAACCTTAATGTGAGCAAGACTATCATCATTATAATTTAGATTGGCAATTCTATCTGCCATAGAGGGGATTGTAGGGGAATAGGATGATGAGATTGATTTTCCTAGTCTTTCTGCAAGTAATGTTGGTACTTTAACGTAGGTTTCTTCAGACTCGATCATTGGTAGAAGCTTATCATAACCAATAATGTTTGCAAATTTTACAGCAATGCCTCGAAAAGTACTACTAGACATCATTTTTAGGACTGTACCATAACGAGAGCCAATGATATCTTTGGGGACATCTTTTGCTGCATCTAAAAAGATCTTTAGATAATCCTTGTCAATTTGTTTCATATCTATAGTATATGGACTCTGTTCTACTGATTTTGAATAAAATTCACCAAGAGAATTAGAGAAATCATTCTTGTCAAGAGCTCTTGCTACTGCATTTGCTGCACGTACACCATCATCTATACCTACGTTGAGGCCTTCAATTCTTGGACCAACAAAAACTCCTCTACCTGCGGCATCTCCAACAAATAAGATATTCTTAAAGAAAGGGGTTTTCATTCGACATCTTTTTCCATCTGGAACTAATTTTGCACCATATTCATCTTCAAGATAATCTGTTCCAAATGTAACGCCAAATTTTTCAGACATTTTCTCTTGAATAGATGACAATGTTGATTGAATATCTTCTGCATCTTTGTATTTGCCAGATTCAATTAATCTCTCTCGACCACTGGGAGAAAAATTTGCTTCTCGAATCTCATACCAAGTTTTAATTAATTTTGCCACACCAAAACGAATTCGAAGTTTTTCTTCTTGGGGAAGATTCTTATCAATGTCTGGTTTAACTGGAACTTTATCTTTGATAAATTCACTAACCATTGGATTTTTCAATAGAGTATCAATCAGGGTGTATGGTTCTATTGGATTTCTTATTAGTGAATCAAAGTGATAGACAGCCCCAACTGATAATGTATCACGATTAGTATAAAGAAATCCACCCACCAATATGATTTAGAGTTACATCACCAGCAAAAAGATGTGCAGCACCTTCATCAGATGATATGCCAAATCTTTCATCAATGATTTCTTCAGGTAATTTTACTATGACTTTGACTCCTTGGTATAGTTGCTTAGTTGTGAATTTTTTTCTGGCACCAACCATCTCTGCAACTTCTGAGTTTACCCCATCAGCTGCAATTACTGCCTTTACTTCAAACTCATCTAACTCATCAGTTTGTATAATTGTAGTTCCAGTTTGTTCATTCCATGTTATCGATTTTACATGAACCCCGGGAATTATCCCACCGCCAAGTTTTTGCGCACTCTCATCTGCTTGTTTTGCAAACCAAGAATTGAGTTTATTTAACAAAACAGAATATCCAAAATTTGCCTGATAGTCATGTGCTGCAGTAAGATCCATCGAATAGACTTTGTCTTTTGATGTTGAATGTAAGATGTATTTTGTAATTTTTCTTTCAATTGGTGCATCATCAAGGAAGTTTTCGTATACTTGCTCAACGTTTGTTACTTGACCTTTTTTGGGGTTTTTCGAATAAAGAATTCCACCAGACAGGTTCTTTGAGCCAATTTTTGAGCCTGCCTCTATGAGTATTGCTTGTTTTCCAAGGTTTGATAGTTGTTTTAATGCAGCAAGTCCTGCAGTGCCACCGCCAATTATTGCTACATCATATTTTTCCAAAACTTTTCATGCCTCAACAATTTTAATTTGTTTTTTAATTTCTTCAACAAGTAATGGAATTACATCCTCCATTCTTCCTTTAATGAAAACATCACATTCATTTTTTATTGGTGCGTCCTCATCAGGATTAATAGCTACAACAAAACCCAGAATCTTTCATTCCCCAGACATGCTGCATTGCGCCACTTATTCCTGCAGCAACATACAGCATAGCACTAGTTTTGTGTCCGCTAGTTCCAATCACTCTGTCTGGAATCATATATTTAGAATCTAATGACTGACTTACGGTGTATGGTTTTTTTGACATTGGTAAAGTGACTCCAATTTCTGCATTTAATTCCTTTGCCAGATTTTCTACAAGCTTTATGTTTTGTTCAGGTTCATCTTTTATTCCTCGACCAAAACTAACTATGGTTCTTGGAGTATCAAAGTCGACTACGCTTTTTATTATCTGGCGGCTTAACACCTTGACTTTAAGATCTTCTTCATCAATAGTTGGAGTAAATTCTATAATTTTTCCTTCTCGTACCGAATCTGGTTTTAATGCTTCAAAAACTCCAGGAATTATACTACAGGATTGTGGATGATAGTCTCTTTGAAAAGCAGGATTTCTATTATCAAGACATAAAATTGTAGTCCATAAAAATCCTGAAAAATCAGGTCTATACATTTTTAGGGTTTTTTCATATGTCTCTTTTTTTCCACCAGTTTTTTGTTGATGTGACATCTCAATGTCTTCAATTATTAGCTGATTGATGTCTGATGCTAATCCTGATTCTAATTCTACTAGTACAGTTGATGATAGATGTCGTCCAATGCTATCTGCTGCAAAAGAACATGTACCGAGGTCTTTTCACTTCACCTGCATATTCAGGCTCGATTTCTCCTAGCGATTTTGTATCTTGAGCAATTTGGCCAATTACTTTAGTGTAAATGGTATTTCGTATGTCCTTGAGTTCTGGATTATCAGC
>PVMK01125618.1_pt1 | contig 17460 bp, 21 predicted proteins | sample 1853481 | NCBI WGS metagenome assembly PVMK01 (sample SAMN08533507, study PRJNA380276) | Marine sediment metagenome, whole genome shotgun sequencing project.
ATTCCGAGGGAGAAAACATCTTTATACCCTCCCTGAATGAAGGAGGGTAATGGACAATATTTCCTGTGATCAAGGACCGTACTTTTCCAGCAATGGCAACTTCGAGAAATGGCTCATCGTCTGGATCGGGCAAGCGGTTCTTAAGTGGCAAACTCGAAACAAATTGTCCATATAGTTTTATAAAATTAAGCAAAATGCTGATATGATCTTTATTGAATTTGAATTTTGGTCGGTGAAGAACCTCTTGGTATTCTGATAAAATGCGTGCATCTATATATAAAATAAGTTCACCTGCGGATACCATCCGAACAATCTCACCGCTTGGACCAAAGGGAGTAAGTAGGCCAGAGACAAGAACATTTGTATCCAATACGATTTTCATTTTTCCCGTTTAGACCTTACGGCTCCAATTTCGGCATCGATTTCATCCATGGATATTTTATCGGTCCTTTTTTGAGCTGATTCGTATTGAATTAATGCAACAGCATTAGTTGCGCGAGCATGACGAAATGCGGTTAAAACTTGCTCAAGATTGTTTTCATTAATTGATGAAAGGAGGGCAATCGGCCTGCCGTTACTGGTAACGACCATTTCCTTTTGGCCCGGCAGTTCCTTCCAAACTTGTGCCGATTTTGTTTTTAGATCTCTTACGCTTAAAAATTTCATAATATTACCTCCAATTGAGTCTCAATAATATACCTAAATGAGATACAATACAAGCATTTATTTATTATGATACAGAACGCTGGCATAAGTAGCGCGCGACTAAGACCCAGGAAGGTGTCGAAGGCACCTCCGTTGAAATCAACCGAGATTCTCCAAAGCCGCCGGATATAGCCCGTCCATCTTCAGGCCTTGTTATCCCACGCCACTTCCAAATATTTATGCAGCTTTAATTCGTCTGAGATTTTTCCGATAGAATTGTTTCTGTCTGTAAATCCTAATTGGTTCAATATATCCCCTTCGATTCAGTTCGTTTATAAGTCTATTCGCTTTTTGGGGCGATATTTTAAGACGATCAACTACAAAGTCATCTTCCCATTCATCCGTATTGTCAACGCGGCGTAAGAGATCGCGAACTTTAAGAATCTCAACATCTGCTATTTTGGATGAGCGTGAGGCAGTTTCATGAAACTGGCAATTGATTCATCATCATTTGCCAAAAGGTATGTGCAAGAGATTGGCAGCGACGAACTGGATCGTTACTTGGAAAGCGCTTCGGAGTTGGCTTTTTGCGTCATTTTAGTACCTGAGATCGTTTCTGGCCTCAACCGCCGTCTGAGGGAACGGGTCTTGACCATCGCGGACTATCGAGCTGTTAAGAAACAATTGTTGGATGATGTTCGCGACGTTACTGTTTTACAGATCACACCTTCCGCCGTCGCGCGTTCTGTAAAACTTCTGGAGGGCAATGTTTTACGCGCACTGGACGCTCTCCATGTTGCGTGTGCTCTTGAGTGGCAGGCTGATCTCTTTGTAACCTCGGACAAGAGGCAATTTACGGCCTCCACGAATGCAGGTCTTAGTGCTGAATACATCGGCCAACAAATCAGTTGAGCTGACGACGTGAAGATCGAGGTTTTACGTATATGCCATGCAAGCTTGTTACTAATCAGGGCCGCTACTCACTTCCACGTTATGTGGAGATACTACTTGAGAATTGATAATTATTGATATATCTTATGATAAATCAAACAATTAAGGGATATCATGATGACAAGAATAACTGTGGAAATTGAAGACTCAAAGGTCTTATTCGACCGGTCTTCCCACTAAAACTGCCCTATTAAGAGAATCGACGAAAAATGGCTCGTGCAAAAAGACATTATATACCCGTCCCGGCACAGGGTGGCTCCTGCGGGTGAAGCGAGGCATCAGAATCATAAGGAAAAAACTAGATAATGCGAAAGTACCAGATTTTAATAACGAATGATGACGGCATAGAATCACCGGGTCTTCGAGCAGCGGTAGAATCAGTAGTGGATATAGGAGATGTTACGATAGTTGCGCCAAGCCATCAGCAAACCGGAATGGGACGCAGTCTAACCGGAGACGAACAAGCGAGGCTGGAGCCTGTCGATTATCAGATTAATGGGACGAAAATTTCAGCATATCACTGTGATTGCTCACCGGCATTAGTCGTAAGGCATAGCCTGAAAACGATATTCAATGGGAATAGACCTGACTTGCTGGTTTCCGGAATTAATTATGGAGAAAACCTTGGAACCAATGTTACATGCTCCGGCACTGTAGGAGCTGCATTAGAGGCTTCCAGTTTTGGGATAGCGGCAATAGCCATATCGAAACAAACCGACATCGAATCACATCACGGTTTTATATCCCCGCAAAAAGGTTGCTGAAAAAGTCAACAAAGGGCCAGATAAGCCCGCCCAGAATCGACACCTCGGTTACGCGGCCGATGATGATTATTCCAATCAGGATAAAGGGGCCATAGCGTTCCAGGACTCTAATAAATTTTCCGAATCCGACCGGTAAAAGTCCGGCTAAAATTTTGGAGCCGTCCAGCGGCGCAATGGGCAGAATGTTAAAAACCGCCAGGGCCAGGTTGATTTGCAGGCTCATGACCACCATAAAAATAAACAGCCCCATAGCGGTACCGGTATGGTGATCCGGTGTGCCTCCCATGGCGAAAAGAAATCGGAGCAGCAGACCGCTGGCCAGGGCTAGGAGCATATTCGCCAGGGGACCGGCAGCACTGATCCAGAGCATATCCTTTCTGGGATTTCTCAACCGATAAGGGTTGACCGGCACCGGTTTGGCCCACCCGAAATGGACCAGAAAAATCATGATGGTGCCCAGGGGGTCTAAATGCCGCAGCGGGTTCAGGCTCAAGCGGCCAAGTTGCTTGGCCGTATCATCTCCATAGCGGTAAGCGGCGTACGCGTGGGCACATTCGTGAAAAGTTAAAGCGATCAATATCGGCGGTGCTATTAACAGCAGGGTTGCTAGGTTCATTTATTTCTTTACGCGTGCCAAATTATGAATTACAAAATGATTTGCAATTCGGTTAACGGTTTAACAAACACCTCAAAATTTCGGGTGATAATATCACATTCAATCAGCCGAGGTCTATTATATAATATGAATCTGGCAAGAAAATGTAAACTAATCGGTCTGGTTGTCGGCTTTATCTTATCAGGCTGCACCAGCGCACCGGATTTGCCCACCCCTGATAAGATCGGAGAAAAAGAGCGCCTTGGCGTAGTTTCCGGAAAACAGGCGGCCCGGGTGGTAAACAAGATGCACGGTCAATCCGTGGCCACCGATGGCAATGTTATTGCCGAATACGGCGAGGGTGAAAAGAAGGATCTTTTATATATTTCGCGTTACGCCGATCCAAAGGCGGCGCAAGAAGCTTTTGATCTAATGATTGAAAAAATGGCTGTTGCCAAAAAAAGCCCTTTCTCCCATTTAATGGCCATTGCAAAATATCAAAAGAACGCCTATATGACACTGGGCATGGGGGCGGTGCATTATATCTATCAATCCGGTAGTTTTTTACTGTGGTTTCAGACCTTTCAACCTTTTGGGACGACACTGCCGCCGCAGCTTCTGGCCTTTTATCCAATTTGAAAGAAATCCAAACCAGAGAAAGTTACGATGTCGAAATCTAATCATACTGATGCAAATTATGATGGTGCGGTTGAAATTGCGCCGGGAATCTTCTGGGTCGGCTTTTACGATGCTCCGTCCGGGTTGCATTGCAACCCCTATCTGATCGTCGATGAAGATGAAGCTGTGGTCATCGACGGCGGCAGCCGGCCGGATTTTGCGACGGTCATGTTGAAGATATTGCAGACCGGTATCACTCCCCAACAGATCAAAGCACTGATCTACCAGCACTATGACCCCGACCTTTGCGGCAGCATACCAAATTTTGAAGACGCCATCCGGCAAAAAGATCTGAACATAATATCCGCCGCAGAAAACATGATGTTTATACGGCACTATTCGATATCCTCACCCCTGGTCACCCTTAGCAAACTAAAATTTCAATATGAGTTTTCTTCCGGCCGCAAGCTGCAATTTTTCAAAACGCCCTATTCACATTCGGCCGGCAGCTTTATGACCTTTGACCCCCAAACCAAAGTGCTTTTCACCAGCGATCTTTTCGGTAGCTATGGTGTCAACTGGCAATTGTTTCTGCATCTGGCAGGCGAATGTATAGAATGCAAAAATCTAGCCCAGTGTGCGAGAAAGCTTCCGAATTGCCCGGTCAATGACATTTTGAATTTTCATAGAAAGATTATGACATCAACAACCGCCCTGAGATATTCCCTGGAACAAATTGCTAAAATCCCGTTTGAAATCCTGGCCCCGCAGCATGGCAGCATTATCGACGATGAAGACATCATTCACTATGTATTTAAACTTCTGGCATCATTAAAAGACGTGGGAATAGACGGCACGCTGGATGAAGCCTATCAGTTTGATTACGGCAAATTTGGGGAAAAGGCCTGAGATAAAATGGGAGCTGAAGATAACCTCAATAAATATCTCCATTTGTTAAAGAGCAAAGATCCGCTACACTCTTCGCTCATCCATCAACTCTTAGAATATCGGGCCACCGTCGCCGATAACGAGATCAACAATCGACTCCTGCAAGAGCTAATTTCCAGATATGCTGAATCGGAAATGCGGCTTAAAAAGCTGAATCAAGAATTATCCTTTAAACAGGAACGCCTGGAACAGGACCTGATCGCGGCGGCCGAAATCCAAAAAAGCCTGCTGCCCACCAATGTAAATTACGGTGAGATCTTAGATGTTGCCTGGCGCTTTCAACCCTGCGACAAAATCGGCGGTGATATTTTTAACATCATTCAACTCAATGATGATTATTGGGCTTTTTATATTATTGATGTTGCCGGCCACGGTGTCCCGGCCGCCATGGTGGCGGTGACGGTTTATCAATATTTGCAGCCCCAGAGCGGCAATCTTATGGTTCGGCCGAACGATTCTTTTATTAACCAGGAAATACGTCAACCGGGGCACGTATTGAAGTTTCTCGACCGGGAATATCCCTTTGAGCGATTTAATAACTTTTTTACCATGAACTATGTTGTTCTCAATATCAAGACCGGCACTGTGACATCCAGCAGCGCCGGGCATCCTCCCCCCATCATCCTGCGTAAAGATGGAACCCTGGTAACGTTGAAAAAAGGCGGGCGTCCCATCGGGACTATCGACCTGAGGTTAGCAACGGACGAGCCATCGTTTTTGAGCAGGATCGGGAGCAAATCGGTGCAGAGGATAAATTACTTTTTTATACCGACGGCGTCTATGAATATCAGAATGACCCAGGGCGAGTTTTATGGGTACCATGAACGGTTTCACGAAAAATTAACAGCGCTCAAAGATCACGGTTTCCGATTTGATCGAAGCCTCGTTTGAATCCTTAATGGCCTTGGGAATAATACCGCCCCGAAAGATGATATTTCCCTGCTGGGAATACAATTAAAAAATTTGGGAACCAATTAGGCGCTTAGCAATTATTTTTATGCATTTCGTGGCAAAAAGAATTTATTAGGCTATTTTCCCTATCTTCAAATGATTGAATATTGAATAGTCAATTCCGGCTTGTCCGGATTAGGAGGGGTTCCCCAATTTTTCAAGCTCACCCAAATCATCCATCAGCCGCTTGATGCGGTTGTCCAGCACTTCCATGACGCCTGACTGGGCATCCAGCCACAACGGAAGCGCGCTTTGCAGTAACTTCGTGCCTTCTTTGGTCAATTGAAGGGTTCGGGTTCTGGGGTCCTTGCCGGATCCGGAACGGATCAGCCCTTTGCCTTCCAACGGCTTCAGGTTGCGGTTCAGGGTGGTGCGGTCCAGCCCCAGGATGTCCGCTAGTTGACCAATGGTGGCAGCCGGGTTCATGAAAATGGTATTCAGCAGTGTAAACTGGGTCCCCTTTAACCCGGCCGGCTTCAGATGCTTATCATAATGATTGGCGACCACCCGGGCCGCTTTGCGCACCCGCGTACCCATGCAGCTGTCGGCCACTTTGCCGCAAATTCTCTTTAGTTTTTCCAAGTCTTGATTTTTCATAACGAGTGTATATGCACACTAAAGAACGGGAGTCAATCTTTTTATTCCGGGTCATGGGGTGCGTGCCGGATAATTTCGCCTTCGATGAGGTATATAAGAATTTAGGGGACATCCGTGGCATATTGACATTTGATAACAGATGTGACAAATAAAGATCATGCCCCGCAAAGCTCGCATAGATGCCCCTGGAGCCTTACACCATATCACTTTTCGTGGAATTGAAGGCCAAGCTATTTTTAATGATCGTCGCGACCGTTACAATTTTCTTGATCGATTGGGCGATGTCCTTTCTGATACCTCCACACCTTGTTTTGCCTGGGCGTTAATGTTCAAATGTCCAAATGCCACGGACGCCCTAAATTTTTAAACCGGAGTGTAAAAAGTAAAAACCCGTCTCCGGTTAAAGAGACGGGTTTTCCCCTCCAACTTACCCTGGCAACCCCGCTACCTTTTCCGCAAATTGCGAAATTAGGCCGGAAGTTTTGCGCCCCACCTTTTCGGGTGGTTTGCCCTTAACAGGCTTTGTCGGAACGTTCCAATAAAAGTATCGGTAAGTATTAGAAAAGCTTTAGGATTATTTTCATTTCGAGTGCCTCTGAAAAAAGAAGAAAAATTACAACTGGTAGAGTGCTTTTTTGATGCAATAAATTACTTGACTTGGTTTGTCTGGTGTTATAATATATGATCATATGTTCATATAGTCAGGAGGATTTATGGGAACCGCCAGAGCTAAATTTTTAGAAGAAGATGGTTGCCTGGTGAGGGTTGTGCACCTTGACCGGGTGGAAAAAGCGCGCAGAGAAATCATTTCTGAACGCGAACTGGCTCGACTGTCGCTAACCTATAAAGTGCTGGGAGACCCCAACCGACTCAAAATTGTCATGGCGCTAAGAAATGTTGAGATGTGCGTGTGTGATATGGCGGCTTTCACCGGATTGAGCGAATCGGCGGTATCCCATCAACTGCGCCGCCTAAAAGACCTGGCTCTGGTTAAAAGCCGCCGTGACGGCCTAATTATTTATTATGCCCTGGATGATGAACATGTGTCGAGGCTCTTGGAGGTCGGCCTGGAGCATGTCAGGGAATAGATGACAGAGGTCAGAAGACAGATGACAGAGGTCAGAAGACAGAAGACAGATGACGGATGACGGATGACGGATGACAGAAGACAGAGATCAGATGACGGAAGACAAAAGACAGATTGCAGAGGTCGGATTAGGAAGATTAGACAGCTTTATAACCGATAAGTGAGGGTTGACGGTACTTAAACTAAAATCGATTTTGATCCTTTCTTCTGACCTCTGTCTTCTGTTCTCTGTCCTCTTTCTTTTAAAAAGGCGATATTAAGACTCTGAACTTTATAATTGAAGTGCTTACAGCATCCTGGCATCTGCTGCTGGACGCATCGGTCTATATCTTGTTTGGATTGATTGTCAGCGGGTGGTTGCGGGTATTTCTCAACCCCAATACGGTTGTCAAACACCTCGGTCGCGGGCGTTTTGCATCTGTCTTCAAGGCCGCTTTTCTGGGTATTCCCATCCCCTTGTGATCCTGCGGCGTGTTACCGGCAGCCGTGTCGCTGCGGAAACAGGGTGCCAGCCGGGGCGCTACCACCGCCTTTCTAATTTCAACTCCGGAGTCCGGTGTGGATTCCATTTCGATTACCTACGCCCTGCTGGATCCCATCATGACGGTGGCGCGGCCGGTTGTCGCATTTGTTACGGCCGTTGTTGCCGGTCTATCCGAAAATCTTTTCAGCTACCACCAAGAAGCTCGTGAAATCATACCGGATCTCAGATGTCCGGTGGACGGCTGCTGTGATGGCATCAATTGTGACCCCCGGGAACACAGCCGGCACCACACTTTTTTTGAAAAGCTGAGGGCCGGATTCGGCTATGCCTTTAAGGACCTCTGGAACGATATGGCAACCTGGTTTCTTTTTGGATTGCTGCTGGCGGGAATTATCACCGTCCTCATTCCGGATGACATTTTCAGCCAATATCTCGGATCAGGCCTTCCGGCCATGCTTCTCATGCTGGCTGTGGGTATTCCTTTATATATATGCGCCACGGCTTCGACCCCCATTGCGGCCGCGCTGATTTTAAAAGGCGTCAGCCCGGGTGCGGCCCTGGTGTTTTTGCTGGCCGGTCCGGCGACCAACCTGGCTTCCCTGACAGTGCTGGTCGGTACGCTGGGCAAACGGGCGACGGCTATTTATCTGTCGTCGATTGCTGTCTGCAGTGTGATTTTCGGACTGGTGGTCGATCAAATTTATGGGTATTGGGGTATTTCAGCTCAGGCCATCGTGGGACAGGCCTCTGAAGTGGTTCCGCTCTGGTTGCAATGGGCAGGGGCGCTGGTGGTGGTGGTGCTGTCAATCAAACCGGTATTTAATTTAGTGTCATCACGCCTAAAACGCGCAGAAAAAAAACCTCCCAAACTACCGGAAACAGACACCGCCAAGCCGGAATTCTTGCCGCTGTCATCATCATCTAGCTGTGGGCCCACATGAGAGTGTTCGTAAGGATCGGGCGATCCCGTAGAAATGGTTGGCCAGTTTAGCCCGTTGTCCCGTTGGCCGGTAAAATAATTCTGAACTTCTGCTTTATTTTCAGGATAAACCGGCTAACTGGTTAACCTGCGATGAGGCGTTGGGCACCGCAGAAAATATATAATCCGGGGCCGTCCGCCAGTGATGCCAGGGTGATGTTGAGTTTGGAAGCCAGTTGTACCGCCAGAACTGTGGGACGCGATATGGCAAGGATGATGGGGATGCGGGCCCGGGCTGCTTTTTGGACCAGCTCATAACTGATGCGAGATGACAGGGTCAACAGCCTCGCCTGCTCCAGCCTGCGGTCTAACACGACTTGACCGATGACTTTATCGAGCGCATTGTGGCGCCCGACATCTTCTGCGGCCGCCAGAAACTCAAATTGCGAGCTGTACAAAACAGCGGCATGGGCAGCACGGGTCTGTTTACGCAATGGGTTGGTGCTGATTAATATTTTCGAGGCAGGAAAGAGCCTTTTTGCCGTCAAGGCGGGACATCATCCTCGAGGGGCTGGATGATCTGGAAAAGATCCTCTACGATTTCCTTACCGCACAGACCGCAACTTGTCTGGCTGATAAAACCCCTGCGGTTCAGGATTTCAGATATTTTATCCCGTCGCGCAGGCTTTAACGTCACGGCGATGACATTGGTGTCTTCTCCGTCACAGAATGCCAGCGATGTATAATCATCTTTTGAATCTATGATGCCCTCCGTCAAACAGAAGCCCGCCACCAGGGCGATTTCGTCTCCCGGTGTGCGCATGATAACCGAGTAAGGATTGCCCTGGATACGAATGGAAAGCGGTTCTTCACCGAGAAGCACCTTATCTTTTTCTTTATTGGATGCCGTGTCCCAGTGGATGAGGTGGTGTTTGAGAGTCGTGTTCAAAACGCCTCCGGTGTTTGGTTGATTAGTTGATTAGGTAAATAGTTGAATAGTTAAAGCGGCTATACCCGGATAAACCAGAAAAATGCCTAAAATTGTGGCGTCGCTTCGCTCCGTCTTTATTATAAACGCCTGATATTTTCAGCATGCAAAACCAGAAATCAGTAAGTGAATATAATAGCATACCTTGCTGTTTTGTTTTAATAAAATCGATCCGCCGGCTTCCGGCTCGTAGAGCCTACAACTCGGAGAGAGGCGGACATCAACTTTAGGCATTTTAGGCATTTTGCAATTTTAGGCATTTCTAATGGTATATTATATGTCTATTTTTATCGTAAATTTCAAGACCTGGTTGCAATAAAGTACAAATTTTTCTTGACAAACACGTTGTAAAGATCAATATTTACGAGTTTTAAACTATATATTAAAATACAGATGACAGGAGGCCGAACCGATGTACGCGGTATTGAATTCAGGCGGTAAACAATATAAAGTCCAGCAGGGTGAAGTATTAAGGGTTGAAAAAATTTCCGGGGATGTTGGCAGTCCCGTGATCTTTGACCGGGTATTGATGTTTGCTGACGGAGATAACGTCAGCATCGGTCAGCCGGTGCTTGATGGTGTTTCGGTAGAGGGTCACATCGTGGAGCAAGGGTAAAGCCAAAAAGATCATTGTCTTTAAATACAAACGACGGAAACGCTTTCGCCGCAAAAATGGACATCGCCAGGAATTTACCGCGGTGCAGATAGACAGCATCGAAGCCAAAGGGTCCACTGCTAAAAAAGCCGGTGAACCTGAATCCGAGGTCAAGGTAGAAGCCAAGCAGCCCGAGGCCAAGGTAGAAGCCAAGCAACCCGAGGCCAAGGCGGAAGCCAAGCAACCCGAGGCCAAGAAATCGGCGCCCAAGAAAGAGACAGCCAAGAAATCAGATGCTGAAAAGGCAGCAGGCCCAAAAGAGGATGCAGAATAATAATCTGATTTTTCATCAACAATTTTTGTTTGAAGCAATCAAATAGATTCAGATCGTAAAAAGGAGTCCAACGATGGCTCATAAAAAAGCAGGCGGCAGTTCCAAAAACGGTCGCGATAGCAATGCACAACGACGCGGCGTCAAACGCTATGGTGGACAACCGGTAAGGGCCGGCAATATACTGGTGCGACAGCTGGGAACTCAATTTCATCCCGGTGAAAACGTCGGAATGGGCAAAGATTATACCCTGTTTGCCAAGATAGACGGCCGAGTTGCCTTTGAAAGGCAGGGACGCTCGCGCAAAAAAATCAGTGTTTATGCAGAGTGAAATTCCTTGATGAAGCGTTCATTACCGTTCAGTCCGGTGGCGGCGGCCGTGGATGTGTGAGTTTCCGGCGTGAAAAATTTATTCCCCGCGGTGGTCCCGATGGTGGCGATGGGGGTAAGGGCGGTGATGTACTTTTTAAAAGCTCATCGCACCGACGCACTTTATATCCGTTCCGATTCAAACGGCAGTTTAAGGCCCCAAACGGGACCCACGGCCAGGGAAAGCAAAAAACCGGCAAAAAAGGCGATGATCTTATCATCGAAATTCCGCCGGGAACGCTCATCACCGATGAAGAAACCAATGAACTAATAAAAGATTTCACCCAACCCGGCGAAGCCTATATCATTGCTGAAGGCGGGCCGGGGCGGCCAAGGCAACAGCCGTTTTAAATCCTCCACCCACCGTGCGCCGCGATTTGCCCAACCCGGTGAACCCGGTCACTTTCTAAAGCTCAAACTCGATCTCAAACTTCTGGCCGATGTGGGGCTCATCGGCCTGCCCAACGCCGGGAAAATCGACCCTCATCAGTGTCATATCTTCTGCAACCCCCAAAATTGCGGACTACCCTTTTACCACCCTGACTCCGACTCTGGGGGTGGTTCAGGCCGGCTGGGGAGAGCCGTTTGTGGTGGCCGATATACCGGGATTGATTGAAGGCGCGCACAAAGGGGTGGGACTCGGCACCAGTTTTTTGCGCCACATTGAACGCACCCGGGTTCTGGTCCATCTTATCGACATCTCCCTTATCGATCCGCAAAACCCCCTGGCAGAATACGAAACCATTAATCGGGAACTGGCCAATTACAGCTCGCAGCTGATGGAAAAACCCCAGATAGTGGCCTTAAACAAAATGGATTTGCCCGGTACAAAAGAGACGGCCAGGGCTTTTCAGGCTGCCGTCAAAGACCGGGAGGTGTTTCAGATATCGGCTGTTACCCATAAAGGGGTTGATAAGCTGACCTCAATGATGGTTGAATCTCTTGAACGTTTTACAGCATTATAGGTTTCAGTTACTTACAACATGTTGTCAGAAAAATTCCATTAAGGGCCTATGTAGGATTAGAATAGTGACAACGAACCATAAATTGAGTTTTGAGCGGGCCAAACGAGCCGTGGTTAAAGTGGGCAGTAATGTGTTGACCCAAGACAATGGTTTAAATTTAAAAGCCATGCGGTCTATTGCCCGACAAATCTGTAAATTAATTGACAACGGCCTGGAAGTGATCCTGGTGTCCTCCGGAGCGATGGCCTCAGGTGTTAGAAAAATCGGTCTTGCCAAAAGACCGGATGCGCTTCCTAAACGCCAGGCGGTGGCTGCCATCGGTCAGGCCGGCCTGATGATGGAATACGAGAAGGCCTTTGGTCGTTACCGTCAGAAAGTCGCCCAGATTTTGCTGACCAGCGAAGATCTCTCCAGCCGCAAGCGCTATTTAAACGCCCGCAACACCCTCAACACCCTGTTGTCATGGAAGGTGGTACCCATTGTTAATGAAAACGATACCGTGTGGGTCGAGGAGATCAAACTGGGCGACAACGATAATCTGGCCGCTATGATCACCCTCCTGATGGATGCCGATGTTCTGATCAACCTGACGGATATCGACGGTCTGTATACGCAGGATCCGCGGGTGTATCCGCAAGCCGAATTGATCACCAGGGTTACCCGCATCACTAAAGATACCGAGCGCTATGCCGGTGATATTCCCGGTGCGCTGGGCACCGGCGGCATGATCAGCAAGATTAAAGCCGCCCGAAAGGTCAATTCGGCCGGTGTGCCCATGGTGATTGCACGGGGTGATAAACCGAATATTCTGCTCAAACTGTTTGCCGGACAACAACACGGAACCTTTTTTGTGCCCCAAACGCAAAGGCTGGCCAGTCGCAAGTGCTGGATCGCTTTTTCGTTAAAACCCCAGGGGGTGATCAAAATAGATGACGGTGCCGCCAACGCCCTTTTAAAAAACGGCAAAAGCCTGTTGCCCAGCGGTATTCTGGAAGTGACAGATGATTTTGGAGTTGGTGCGCCGGTGGAATTTGTAGACCGGCACAATGAAGTTCTGGGAATCGGCCTGGTCAATTACAGTTCTTCCGAAATCAAAAAAATCATGGGCCTGAAATCCAATCGCATCAAACAGGTGCTGGGGCACAAATCTTACGATGAGATCATTCACCGGGACAATCTTGCCATTACAGCGGTGATTGATGTATGAGTACTGGATGCTCGATGCTCGATGCTTGATGCTGGATGCTCGATACTCGATGCTGGATGCTCGATGACAATGGTGCACTTTTGTCCGACTGTCATCGAGCATCCAGAATCCAGCATCGAGTATCTACAGTAAATTGCTCATAAGGTGCGTAAAGTCCACATTTAACCATCGGAACATAAAAATGACAATAGAATCAACCATCACAGACATGGCCAAGGCGGCCAGGGAGGCGGCCAATAAACTGGCCCGTGTTTCCAGCGAACAAAAAAATGCAGCTTTATTTGCCATTGCTGCCGGGCTTGAAGAAGAAGCCGATTTCATTAAAGCCGAAAATCAAAAGGACCTTTCAAGGGCAGAAGAAATGGGGCTTTCCGGAGCCATGATCGATCGGCTGACCATTAAAGATGAGACCATCCATGCCATGGTTAATGGGCTCAACGAGGTCGCGCAGTTAAATGATCCGGTCGGCACCATGGGTCCGACAAGGATTCGGCCCAACGGTTTGCAGATAGCGCGCATGCGGATTCCGCTGGGGGTTATCGGCATTATCTACGAATCAAGGCCCAATGTGACTGTCGATGCCGCCGGGTTGTGTCTGAAGGCCGGCAACGCCGTCATTTTACGCGGCGGTTCAGAGGCCTTTTATTCCAACCAGGCCCTGGCGGCCATCATCGGACGGGGGCTGGAAAATTCAGGACTGCCGGACAAATCGGTCCAGGTGGTGCCGGTTCGGGAGCGCGAGGCGGTGTATGCCCTAATAAATCAAGAAGCGTTTATTGATCTTATCATTCCCCGGGGCGGCGAAGGGCTGATCCGTTCGGTGGTGGAGAACTCAAAAATTCCCGTCTTAAAGCATTATAAAGGGGTTTGTCATATTTATGTTGATGTCGATGCCGATCTGGCTATGGCCCAAAATATTTGTTTTAATGCCAAGGTCCAGCGTCCCCGGCGTTTGCAATGCCATGGAGACACTGCTTGTGCACCGGTCGGTGGCCGAAGCGTTCCTGGTGGACATGGCCGGTCGGTTTGGTGAGGCGGGTGTGGAACTCAGAGGTTGTGCCGAGACCTGCCGCATATTGCCCGCTGCCAAAAAAGCGCAGGAATCCGACTGGCCGGCGGAATATCTGGATTTAATTCTGGCCGTCAAGGTGGTTAAAGACATGGATGAGGCCCTGGCCCACATCGCCGAATACAGTTCCAACCATTCAGAGGCCATCGTTACCGGCAACTATGAACGTGCCAAACGTTTTGTGCGTGAAGCGGATTCATCCGTGGTGCTGGTGAACGCCTCAACGCGGTTTAATGACGGCGGGACAGCTGGGACTCGGTGCCGAAATCGGCATCAGCACTTCCAAACTGCATGCTTTCGGACCCATGGGGGTGGAGGAATTAACCACCACCAAATTCGTAGTGCAAGGCAACGGTCAGATTCGAGAATAGCCCCATACAGTGCATTTTGGGCTTAATGGTGATTTTCGGCAGAAAAAAAACGAAAATACAAATCACAAATATCAAATATCAAACAAATTACAATGACCAAAATCCAAAATTCGAAACCGGTCGATGACTTCCGAAAATAAAATGGCTCAAATGCTAAATCCGATGTTTTGGTAATTGGATATTGGAATTTATTTGTAATTTGGTGCTTGTTATTTGAAATTTAAGGCCAATTAGCTGCGCTCGTATAGCGTCACTTTTTAATAACTCTCAACAAGTATCTAATAGCAGGTATTGTGATCATGCGAATTGGCCTTTTCGGCGGGACATTTAATCCCATTCATCTGGGGCATCTGCGGGCGGCGGTGGAAGTCCGGGAGGGGTTTGAGCTGGATGAGGTTTTTTTGATTCCTGCGGCACTGCCACCTCACAAAATGCCCGGCGAGGTGGTGGCCGCTGCCGACCGGTTGCACATGCTCAATCTGGCGCTTGAGGATATCTCCGGTCTTGAAGTCTCCGACGTGGAATTGAATCGATCCGGCCCGTCGTACACCATCGATACCGTGCACCACTTCAAAGCTAAGCTGCCCGATAAAACCCGGTTGCATCTGATTATGGGTCTGGATGCCTTTCTTGAGATTAATACCTGGAAATCCTATGGGGAATTGCTGGCTCAGATTCCCTTGATTGTCATCAATCGCCCCAAAGCGGGCAGCAGTTTGGGCGAAGGTCCCTGGAAAATCATGGACGAATACATAACATCCAAATTGTCAGCGGACTATGCCTATTCTCCGTCCCGGTCCTGTTACCTTGCCAAACACAAACAGCCGGTTTATGTTTTTGAGGTAACCGCCTTTGGATATTTCTTCAACCCGGATACGCCGGCAGATCAATCAGGGAAGATCGATTGAATATTTAGTTCCGCAGAAGGTAGCAAAATTCATTCGCTCAAAAGGAATTTATTTATGACAAAAAAAACGGATCCCACCCTGGATCTTTATGTCAAGGCGGTACTGGGTAAAAAAGCCTTGAATGTGGTCGTTTCTGGACGTGGCCGAACTGACCTCATTCGCAGATGTCTTTATCATTTGCACTGGACGATCGAACCGGCAGGTAGGCGCCATTGCCGAATATATTAAAACCGATTTAAAAAAGCATAAAATAAAACCGCTCAGCGTGGAAGGCTCAAAAGGCGGTCACTGGGTATTACTCGATTACGGGCATGTGATCATCCATGTATTTTACGAAACGATGCGCGAATTCTATGACCTGGAGGGCCTGTGGGTCGATGCCGAAAGAATCGAAACGCCTGCTCTGAAAAAGGCAGCCGGCAAAACCTCTGCCTCTAATAAGACTGCCGATATATAAACTTATGTTTTTGAGGTAACCGCCTTGGATATTTCTTCAACCCGGATACGCCGGCAGATCAATCAGGGAAGATCGATTGAATATTTAGTTCCGCAGAAGGTAGCAAAATTCATTCGCTCAAAAGGAATTTATTTATGATAAAAAAAACGGATCCCACCCTGGATCTTTATGTCAAGGCCGTACTGGGTAAAAAAGCCTTGAATGTGGTCGCCCTGGACGTGGCCGAACTGACCTCATTCGCAGATGTCTTTATCATTTGCACTGGACGATCGAACCGGCAGGTAGGCGCCATTGCCGAATATATTAAAACCGATTTAAAAAAGCATAAAATAAAACCGCTCAGCGTGGAAGGCTCAAAAGGCGGTCACTGGGTATTACTCGATTACGGGCATGTGATCATCCATGTATTTTACGAAACGATGCGCGAATTCTATGACCTGGAGGGCCTGTGGGTCGATGCCGAAAGAATCGAAACGCCTGCTCTGAAAAAGGCAGCCGGCAAAACCTCTGCCTCTGAACAGGCGGCAGATATATAAACTACAGATATCGTTGATTGGTTGATTAGTTAAGTGGTTGTAAATATGGATTTATCCCATATTTGCAAAATAATTGGGCACTTCATGTTTCAACAATGGTAACATTCTGAAATTATGACTATAATTTACCTAATCAACCATTCAACCAATAAACTATTTAACGAGGTCTGTACCTTACAGGATTATTTAATCTGCTGATCCAATTTTGACACGACTTGTGAGACCGGCAGCCACCTCCGGCCGGAGCCCGGGTTTCGTGTAAGGATGTAACTGTCAAAGAAATTTAATTCAAGTGAATCCCGCAATACCCGGGCATCTTCGATACGCCCATCCCGCAAATACTGTTGCGCCAGGTAGTGCTCGATATTCGGCCGGACCTCCAACCCTCGGTCGGTGGTCACATCTGAGAATTTTTCATTTTGACGCAGCAGATCGTAGTAATTTTCGACCTCAGTGGTATTTCTTCTGAAGGCCGACCGCAGCGCACGCTCGGCGATGACCTTGGCCGTTGCATAGGCATCGGGGTATTTTTCGAGCATTTCTTCAAAGGCCTTTTCGCGGGTTTCCCTGTCTGTATCCGATCCCCGGCGACGCCGGGCGAGTTCATACAGCGACATCAGTTCCTCATCGTAATTTTTCCTGTCAGCACCGAGGCGTTCTCGATCCTTTTGCTGCAGCTGTTGGCGGTATGATGCGATTTGGTTTTGTTGGGCATATTCATTATACATCTGTTGCAGAATGCTCGGATCGATATTCTCATTTTCCGCCAGCTGCGCCAGACCTGTTGCGTCCAGAATGTTCTCCATTTGCCGAAGGGTCTGAAGCTGCGAGGCAGATGGTTGTGGCCCGCGGGTTTTCAATTTTTTGGAATCAAGCTCAGCGGCCGTCCCATCCGTTTGATCCTGTGCGGCTGCAAGATTATCGCTGAGTTCCGTAAGTTGTGCTTCGATCCGGGAGACTTTTTGCTGCAATTGGTCAAACGATTGATTATATTCATATTGAATATCCCGGGATGAGTCATAGGCGTGATAACTATAGATTGCGGTAATTGCGCAAATTACTATCGCGAATAGTCCGACACAAATGCTTACTTTAAAAAAATTAT
>PVMK01155382.1_pt1 | contig 17459 bp, 15 predicted proteins | sample 1853481 | NCBI WGS metagenome assembly PVMK01 (sample SAMN08533507, study PRJNA380276) | Marine sediment metagenome, whole genome shotgun sequencing project.
CGCCTCCGAACCTCTAAAAAATTATCCCGATTTTCAATTTAAACTTACAGTTTAACATTTTTGATCATGATTAGTAGGGGAGCAGCACCTCCAACGGTTAACCAGGCCGATGAAGGTCTTATATTGGATTCTTGAGTATGACCCGTAACATTTTTTCGTCTCCTGAAAATATTTTACTAATACAAAAGCAATATTACGGAAGGCCTTTTCAGTGTCAAGCAAAAAAATGAATTTCTATTCATTTTTTTGCCGCATCTCCTCTCCCAGAGCCACATTGTAGACAAAAGATGTCTTTTAAAACAACCAGGTTCAATTATTATTACAACAGGTTACATGGCAAGATGATCATTAAAAATTCAATAAACGTCTTTTGCAAAAACATTAGACACTCTGTGCTATAATTCCCCCGTCTTTCCTTAAAACACTGCACCTTTTTCTAATGGCTTGTGCAGCTATGTAATTTATAGGTTAGAATGAATTTTCTGATACTTGATTCTACGTTTCTTCAATTTGAATAAGCCGGACAGGAGGTTTTCATGCAAAAAAACCTGATTATCCTTCTCACACTGCCAATTCTATTCTTTGCCAATACATCCTTTACAGAAGAGACCGGCTGTATAAAAGGCGACTGCGAAAACGGGGCTGGAATTATGGTCTTTCTTAATGGTTCCAGGTTCGAAGGTGAATTCAAAGACGGCGAATACCATGGCAGGGGCACCTTCACCTTTGCAAACGGTTCGATCTATAAAGGCGAGTATGAAAATGGCAGATACCATGGTCAGGGAATCTTTACCTATGCTAACGGATCCGAATACGAAGGAGAATTCAAAGAAGGGCAATACCATGGCAGGGGCACCTTCACCTTTACAAATGACGCCACCTATACCGGACAATATCATGAAAACAGTATCCACGGCCAGGGAATCTTTACCTATGCCGATGGCTCAGTATATAACGGAGAATTCAAAGACGGCAACAGGGACGGGCATGGGGTCTTCACCCATTCTGACGGCTCAAAATACTCAGGTGAATTCAAAGACGGGAAATATCACGGCCAGGGCAAATACATATTCGCTAATGGTGAACGATATACAGGCGAATTCAAAAATGGTAATATTCATGGCCAGGGAAGGTTTATCTATGCTGATGGCTCCAGGTATACAGGCGGGTTTAAAAATGGACGAAGAAACGGCCGGGGGCTCTATACAGATCCAAACTCCACTCAATATTCGGGTGAGTTCATTAATGATGAATTTCAGGGTCAAGATGATTTGCAAAACAGGCGGGGAAAAAGTAAATTATATTGATCACATCTTATAACCCCGCACCATTGTCTCCCTTCATGCTCTTCGACAGTTCTTTTTCAACACACATCGATGATGTAAATCCACCAAGGGAAAATCCCCCCCCCGAACCATACCGGTTTTAATGTACACGCCCGATTTAATACACTCCGGGAAACTGTTATTCCTTCTGTAAAGTATAATGATTTTTCACATGTAATTTTACCTGTATATGCTATAATATATACGCTTTATTATGTGTTAGAATTCATCTTGCTATTCAACTTCCCAATAAGTACGTATAGATAAAGGAGCGGCATGAAAAGCATTGGCTTGAAACTGTTTATCATTGTCGCTGTCTTTGTCATGCTCTTCTCTGCATTTCTTTTCTACAGAACCTATGTCATTTCCAGCGACCATGTCTATCAGGTTGTTAACCAGCAGGCTGATCTGGCCCTGCAGTTCGATCTGGCTATCCGCAGTTATGTCAAAAACAAGATAAGGCCGATCATGTATGAATTTGTCAACAAGGATGAGTTTATCCCTGAGACGATGTCAACATCATTTGTGGCCCGCTCCATTTTCGAGGAAATCAAGAAAGAGTTTCCTGGAATTATCCTAAAATTCTCATCTGACAATCCCCGTAACCCGGCAAACCAGGCCAGCCCTGAAGAGCTGGAAATCATAAAATTCTTCAACAAAAATCCGACCAGGAAACTCTGGGAGGGCAATATATCCATGAATGGCATAACCTATTATGCCAAATTCAATGCAAGGCGCATGGAGGAGTCCTGCCTGCTTTGCCACGGAGACCCTGCGGATGCACCCAAATCCATGATTGACCGGTATGGAGATACAGCTGGATTCTACAGACCGGTTGGTGAAGTTATCGCCATGGATACTATCGCAATCCCCATCAGCACCATCCAGGAGCATCTGATTAAAGAGTTGGCAGGTAATCTCACCCTCATGAGTGCTGCTTTACTTTTTCTCCTTGTCGCCCTGTTTTTCGCGGTAAGGTTTTTCATTACTTCCCGTTTATCACACATTGCCGGTCATTTTGAAAAAACTGCCTCCACTAATGACTTTAGAGAGATCCAGACATTGGATGTGCGTGGTAATGACGAAATCAGCGCTCTTGCTAAAAGCTTTAACTCCCTTGCCGGACAACTGCAGAAATATCACGGCTCCCTGGAAACTGAAATTCAGGAACGCAAAAAATCCAATATATTACTGCAGGAAGAGATTCAGGAACGCGCACATACGGAAAATGAACTCAGGCAATCGAAAATTGCCCTTGAAAATGTTCTCAACAGTTCCAACCCCATGTGCATAACAAATCTGAACTATGAAATTATCATGGCAAATGAAGCCTATTATGACTCTTTTGGCCATCAACCCAAAAATGACATGGCCTATAAATGCTACGAAACCCGTCCAGGCTCCCTTTGTGACACCGATGAATGTCCTATGAAACAGATCCGTTCCGGCAAAGAACTCGTCTCAAGTCAGGTAACAAAAGTGGCCGACGACGGGACAAAGAATACTTACATAGTAACTGCAAGGCCGTTTCGTGATGCAGAAGGCGAACTCACTGGTATCATTGAAAACTTTCAGGATATTTCAAAACTTAAGGAATATGAAAAAGCTCTCTTTGCAGAAAAGGAGCAGCTGGCTGTAACCCTGAACAGTATTGGTGATGGAGTCATCTCAACAACCACCGATGGCACCATTGTTATGCTTAATAAGATAGCCCAGTCCCTCACAGGTTGGCGCCAGGAAAATGCGGCCGGCAAGTTGCTTGAAGAAGTTTTTCATATAGTGGATGAAAATAACCAGGCAAATAAGATAGATCTGGTGAAAGAAGTTATTAAGACCAAACAAGTTATAGAACTCTCCGGCAGTTATATCCTCAAGGGAAAAGACGGTACTGAATATCTCATTGAAGACAGTGCGGCACCAATTTTTAATCGGTTCAGTGAAGTCATGGGTGTTGTAATTGTCTTTCGTGATGTAACCAATGAAAAACGCATTGAAGAGGAACTTCAAAATGCCAGGAAAATTGAATCGATCGGCGTCCTGGCAGGTGGAATTGCCCATGATTTCAATAATATCCTGACAGCGATTATCGGAAATATCTCCCTGGCGAAAATGCACACGGATCCGGAGAGTAAAGTGCAGACCAGACTTACGGAAGTAGAAAAAGCCTGTTTGCGTGCCACTGCTCTGACCCAGCAACTTATTACCTTTTCAAAGGGAGGCGTCCCGATCAAGCAAACTGTTTCAATCAAGCAATTGCTTGAGGATTCAGCAAGCTTTGCTCTGAGGGGTTCCAATGTTAAATGTGATCTTGCCATTCAGGATGACTTACTTCCCTGTGACATCGACGGCCGGCAAATAAGCCAGGTTGTTAAGGACATGATAATAAACGCAGACCAGGCCATGCCTGAGGGCGGAACAATCACAATAACTGCCGAGAACAGCACTGTTGATGAAGATGACAACCTGCCTTTGAAAGATGGGGAATATGTTAAAATTGTCATCCAGGATAAGGGGATTGGAATTGCACCGGAAAATATAAATAAAATTTTTGATCCGTTTTTCTCAACCAAAGAAAAAGGAAGCGGACTCGGACTTGCATCAAGCTATTCAATCATCAAGAAACATGGTGGTTATATTGGCGTTGCTTCAAAAGACGGAGCAGGAACCACATTCACTGTTTATCTTCCTGCTGCAAAGGTTATTTCCAGGACCGAAGAAAAAAAAGTGGGGCCGGAAACTCCCCTGTCAGGCGAGGGAAAAATTCTCATAATGGATGATGAGGAACCGGTGCGCGGAGCAGCAAAAGCGATGCTTGCCTATCTCGGCTATGAAACGGAAGTGGCAGTTGACGGCAAAGAAGCGATAGAAATGTTCAAGGATGCTCTTGAAAGTGGTTCACCTTATGCAGCAGTTATTCTGGACTTAACCATACCGGGAGGCATGGGAGGCAAAGAAACCGTTAAGCATCTGAAGGAAATGTATCCTGATGTCAAGGCCATTGTCAGCAGCGGTTACTCCAACGATCCCGTAATGGCGGATTATAAAAAATACGGCTTCGACGGCATCATTATTAAACCATACAGGATCAGCGACCTGGCTGATGTGCTGCAGAAGACAATTTCCACTCAATCAGATAAAGACTAGCTGATTTTATACGTCACGGGAAGAACCAGCTTCACCCGCACCGGAGGACTTGGAAAGGGAACTACCTGCTTTACAGTTTCCAGGGCATTCCTGTCCAACTGTGCATGACCTGAACTTTCAACAACCAGCAAATTCTCAACCTTCCCGTCTCTGCAGACGACAAAACTCACCAGGACTTTTCCCTGCCAACCCATTCTGCGAGCCATGGGCGGATAACTGATATTCTTTTCTATGATCTCCTTGATATAAACAAAATGCGCCTTAAAATAATGTTGCTCCATCTCTTGACTGGAAACACTGGCTGGTGACGCGGCGCCTGGAGAACTGTTCGTCTGTATGGGAGAATTTAATCGTGTTGTTACCTGGGGTTGGACAACAGGGACTGGAGCAAAAATCTCAGGAGGCCCGGCCATTTCTGCTGGTTCCGGAAGAGGCTCTTCATTGGCAATTTTTTCTTCCTTTTTGGGCAATATCTTTTCTGCCGGCCTGCTAAGGACCTTTTTCGCTATCACCGGCTTTGGCAGGACCAGTTGCCTGGGCTTGGGAGGTGCCTGCATTACCGGAGGCGGCTTTATGGGTTTCTCCTGCTTGGGAAGCGCTACGACAATATCCTGGGAACTACTTCCTGATATGAGGGAGAAATCGATAACCAGCGGTTTAGGCTGCAAATCAAGCGCCGGTATCATATACAGACAGATACCCAGTATGGATGCATGCATGAAAAATGAAAGGCTGAAACCACAGACATCTCTGTTCATGGATTTTCCTCCGTCTGCAAACTTACCTTTTTAAACTCCAGCCCCTTGACGATATCCAGGACTTCAACAAAACTTTGCAACCGGACAAGACGGTCAGCCCTGATCAGGATAGGATGATCACGGTCCAGTGGAACAAGGACCTGGCGTAAACTCTCGGGCATCAGGGGATTATCATCAAGAAAAATCACGCCCTGCCGATCAATAACAATTGTTGTTGCAATAGACTTGACAGTCTCGCCGCTTTCTGCTTTAGGCAGCTGAACCGGAATAGCCCCCATGGCGATGAATGTGGAGGTGGTCAGGACTATGGTCAATATCGCCAGCATGACATCCACAAACGGAATGACATTTATGCTTTCAAATCCCTTCTCGTCCATCTTCAATATCCCATTGTAAGAGAATAACCTTGGCCTTGCGGAGCAGCAGGTTATAAATGAACACCGCCGGAATGGCAACCAGAAGCCCCACGGCTGTTACCTTCAGGGCCATTGCAAGCCCGATCATGATCTTGCCGGTATCCATAAAACCGTTTTGGCCCATGCTATAGAAGGTAAACATGATACCCAGCACAGTACCCAGCAGCCCGATATAAGGGGCATTGCTGCCAATGCTGGCTATCAGGTGCAGCCTTTCTGTTAGAGCCAGCTCAAGACTTTTGCGCTCAGCATAATCAAAAAACTTCAAAGTCCTGAAAAACAGGTAGCGCTCAATAGCAATTCCAAATGCAGCCAGACTCATCAATATGAGAAGACCTATTATGCCGTAATCAATTACATATTCTATATATTCCATCGGTTAAACCTCTAAAAAAATCCTCATCCCCATAAAAAGTAAAATTACCATGGCACTCCCCTGGAGATACGGCCCGATCCAGGATACCTTCTGCTTTATAACGCCTGAGATAAGTGCCATGCTGCCGCCGGCAGCCATCAGGGGGGAGACAATGAGGCCCGATCCAAAAACAAGGCCATAGCTGATGCCTGTCAGCACTGATCCTTTATGCGCAGCAAGCAGCAATACTGCTGCCAACGGCGGACATGGAACCAGGCTTGTTGATGCTCCCAACAGCAGCAGAGGCAGCCTCCTGCCCCGCTGCCGCGAACTGCGACAGTTGCATGCTGTTTTTGTCCGTGCTGCCAGCGGTATTGCCAAGGCAGTCACAATAACAAAAAGCCCCATCCATCTGTTCTGGATGGTTGGCACCCCAAAAAACATGCCAAAGGCTCCGGCCAGGCCGCCCCATGTTCCATAGACAAGCAGTTTTCCTGCAACAAAATAAGAACTTCCAACCAGGCCATCAGTAAAGGTCTGACCGGTTCCCATCAGGTAGATACTGAGCGCCGGCAGGCAGGAAAGACTGCAGACTGTAAACCCATAGACAACACTGAGTGTAAAAATACCGGTGATATCATGCATATCTATTACCCTCAACACACAAAACACTCTCCCTGGCCAAAAGAGCTGCTCCATGTGCAGTTGTTACCTGCGGCAGCTCGGGAATATACAAAGGCTGCATGAGTTCGTTCTCAAGTGCCTCAACTAATCCCCTGTTAAGAGCCGGCCCACCGTCAAAAAAAACCGTTTCTTCCACGCCGATGCGTTTGGCCAGCCGTGCCACTCGCCTGGCGATGGAATAGTGGATACCGGCGATAATTTCCGGCTGTCCATGGCCATTTGCCAGCAGGCTTATAATCTCGGACTCGGCAAATACGGTGCAGGTTGAATTTATGGTAATCGGCGGGCCTGTGGCAGAAAGATGGCAGTCTCCCAATTCCATTACATCCATTTCCATATTCCGGGCAGTCATTTCCAGAAAACGTCCTGTACCGGCAGCACACTTGTCATTCATGACAAAGTTTTTTACATGCCCGTCCGTATCAAGCGAAATTACTTTCAAATCCTGACCACCTATATTGATGATCGTTCTGATCTCACCGTTTTCCCGGCCTATTTTCGTTGCTCCTATACAGTTGGCTGTGATCTCGCTTATTATATCATCAGCCTCTCTGTACAGTTTTCTGCCGTATCCGGTGGCCACGACATAGCTCACCTCTTCCTGTTGGATACTTTCCCGTGCCAACAAGCCTGTAAAAGCGGCCTTAGCGTTCTGGTGAAAATGGCTGCCGGTTGGGACTGTTACATGCGCAGCAAGGCCGCCGTCTTCATCACACAGGGCAATTTTAATGGTTGTGGAACCGATATCAATGCCGACAAAATAGTTCATTAGGTTTTTCTTCTTCTTACCTTGATGGATTCAATAAATGCCTCAACCCGGGTTGAGAGCTGCCCCTGGTCCTCAGGGCTGTAGTCAGTCTCAACAAAGAGCATGGGGATCCCTTCCCTGCTCAACATATCACCGATTGCCCTCTGCTCCATTTCATAGGGCATACAGCCGGAAAAAGCCTGGTAGACCACACCCTCGACCCTGTTTGACTTGACCATCTCCAAAATTTTCTTGGCCCGATCAGTATTTGGTGTGAGACATGGACAGGTGCAGGGCTTCAGATAACGGTCTGCAATGGCAGGTACCATATCATTGAGATTTTTCTCATCAAAGACAACGGCATCATGGAGGAGCCGCTCGGAGGAACAGGTCTCATCCGCCACGACTAAACCGCCGGCCTGTTCCACAAGTATCGGCAGTTTGAGGTTAGGGAAAATCGGCGGCGACCCTGTAAAGAGCAGCCTCGGAGCCTTACGGTTTATGGCGGAAAATCCTTCGGACTTCCTGCTGTCAAGTTCCGCAATCAGTTTGCCAACCGCCTGACACCACTGGTCCGGATCATCAAAAAAATAACTGTTTGATACAAGCCATATATCCTTGCCGAGAATGACCGGGTTGGACTCGGTCCGCAGCTGCTGCAGGCTCCTGAAAAGCTTCCCTGCCTCTAATTTACTACGAACAGCAGCATTGAGACTTTTGGCAGTAATTTTCCTGCCACATATTTTCTGGATGCCAAGGGCAAACTGCTTCACCGATTCCTGCCAGTATGTACGCGCCTCGTCACTTTCCTTGGTGGCAGGCATCTCCAGAACCGTCACCTGGTAGTCCATGTTCCTCAGCATCTCCACCGAAGATCTTTTCTGATCGCATGTTGTTGGAATAACTACAGTCGAAAGATTCTCCTTCATCGTATCATTATTCACCTGCAGCATTCCCATGGTAGCGCGAACAAGGGGGCAGGATTTTGCCGGCATGAAATCCCCGCCGGCCTGGTCAAATGCGTAAGCACCGCTGCAGAGTCTTACCGGTACGGCTCCAGCTGCCACAATCAACTCATCAGGAACCTGGAGACACATGGTCCCTACCAGCTTCTTGCCATTTTGCGGCAAAATCATTCCATCCTTGAAGCGCGACTGATACAGGTCGTAAAAATATGCCATGGATTCAGGGTTGTCCGGAAACTCGGTTATCTGGCGCAGTGTTTCAGCAGCTTCCATGGCCAGGTGCAGAGAGGTGCTTTTCTTAACGCGTGCCTGGCGTTCGCTTTCAATCATCTTTCTTCAATCTCCTTCTAAAAAAACCTTCCGCCGTTGACTCATAGAGCGGCATTCCCAAATATGTTGCCTTCAGGCAACCATCCTCAGGACAGGCTGATACGCATTTCAGGCACATCATGCAGTCATCCTTAACAATATTTTTATGATCAAGGTCATCGGCAATGGCACGTATACCGACATCACAGACCCGATAGCAGTTGCCGCAGCGGGTACACTTTTCTCCATCCTTTGTAAGTCGCAGCAGGCTGGCCCGGGAAAAGATATAATGCAAAGCACTCATTGGACAGAACAGGCAGAAAAACCGTTTCTTGGCAAAAGAGCCTGCCAGAAACATACCGGTTACCGCCAAACCAAGTCCGCTGAACACCATCTTTGTTTTTGAACTGAAGTCAATGGCCAATTGGGAAATATCGCCGTTAAAAAGCGGCAGCAATGTCCTGCCCGGACAGATCATACAGAATGGTACGCCAAAATCGTGATTAAGGGTTGGCAGTCCAAAAAACGAGTTGCCTATCCCCATCGGGATCAGGATCAGCAAAGCCAGGAGGATATATTTAATGGTGGATAAACCCTTGAAAACCGGTTCACTGTATGTACTGTAATAAATTCCCATTTTACGGCGCAGGATGGTCAGCCAATCCTGAATTGCACCAAGCGGACAGGCAAAACCGCACCAGGCCTTGTTAAAGATGATAAAGAAACCTGCAAATGTAGCAAGGCCGATCAAAACACCTATGCCCGGACCGGAAAAAAGGCGGGCATAGGGAAAGGTCATCTGGTGCTGAAACCCCAGGAGATAACAGGAACCACCGCGTTTATCACCAAAGACACAGGCAAAGGTAGGCAACTGGTCACCGATATTGATGGCCAGATATCCCCCGTACACCAGCAAGACAAAGGCGAAAAGCTGGAAATAGGAACGGAAACGGTTAATGTCCGAATTATTGAGAAATCTGCGAATGCTACTCATCGAAAACAACTGTCTTTTTAGGTTTTCTACGCTTCAACCGATATTGAAAAATCCCTAAGCCGCTGCCCAGAAAACCAAGTGAACCGATCAAGAGCCCATAGCTATAGGAATTGTAGTCATCACTGGCAGGAACATATTTCCAGGAAAAACTGGTGAGATAATGGGTTTTGTCAACAACTTCACCTTTGTAGCTCGAAGCTCCTTCCCTGGTGAATTCTGCGGTCATGGCGAGCTTGCCAAGCTCGGTACGCTTGAACAGCTGCCAGGTTTGCGGATAATAATCCCTGATAAGTTGTATGCGAGCTACACCTTCAGCATCGGTTTTTTCCCTTTTCGTCCAGCCTTTTTCAGTGGTGATTGTCAGTGTGACTCCGGCAACAGGTTTGCCGTATGAAAAAACCCGTATCGCGAGTTCATCGCCGGAGTGCAAGGCATTATGAAAATTATCGTCCCATAGATTATCCACCACAATATCCAGAGGGGCCGATTCAAGGCAGCGTGCTTTCAGCCGATCAGAGTCATTACGGTAATCATGCCCCCAGCCGCAACTGTGATGGATGGTAAGCCATTTAGCAGTCCGTACTTCCAGAACACCGTCCTTCACCTGCTGATCAAATACGTAAATATTATTGGGGCCATGCATCGGTCCCTCTTCCATGGGGAGTTTCACACTGAATACATTGGTGTGGCAGGTCTCAACAGCAAGATCTTTTGCCGTACCATCTGCCTGCAGGATCATGGCCCGGGCTTCGGGCAGAAGCTGTTCAGGAAGAATCTGATAGGTACGGACAGGTAAAGGCCGGTGCTCGGACTCGAATCTCCCTGAGCTGCCACCATGTCCTGCATGTTCACCCCCGGAACCTGAAGGCCTGCCTGGCCGTCCTGACTGCTTTGCCTGCTCAGGCCGACCGGGCCGACCGGGCCGACCAGCCTGACTTGTCTGCGCCGGACGCCCGCTCTGCTGTGCTGAACTTTCTCCGTGCCCTTCCGGATGATGGGACTGGCCCGGTTGCCCGGACGGTTTTCTCTCAGCCTTTGCAGGTGCAATCCAGATCGCTTCTGTTTTTGCCATTGAGAGATCAGGACAAAGGCCCAGCAGCAAAACAAGTGAGAGGCAGGTTATAAAACTCCCTGCAGTATATGCTCGTATCTTCTGCATCAGCTGCCCCATCTGTATGAAAGCCCGACAAAGAAGGTTCGCGGCGAACCGGAAAAATAGGTATCACCGTCAGTGCTGCCCCAGCTCACATAACTTGCATATTTTTCATCGGTCAGGTTCGTGACATGGGCCCAGAATGACCAGTCCTGCCAGTCATAGTTGCCCCGCAGGTTCCAGAGAGTCGGCCTCGAATAGGAAATAGTATTGGCGTCGTCTGCATACTGGGAACTGATGTCATCCACCTCAAACTCCAGTTCCAGGCCGATAATGGGGTAGAACGTCAGCCTGGCGTTTAGATGGTGATCAGGAGAACGTGGCAGTGTATTGCCGGAATAATCTACAAGAGTTTCAACAAAAGGATTTGGGTTAATATCTACAGTATATGTTTCGTATTCATTGCGGGCGTAAGTATAGGAAGCAGCTAAGGAGAATTTCTCATGGGGCCGCAGGACAAAAACTGTCTCAACACCGCGATGCGAGGTTTCACCGGCATTGACATAGGGATCTCGTGGGCTATATCCCGTTCCGACGATCTTATCTTCTATCTCCATGGAATAGATGGAGATATCAAGATCGAGCAAACGGTTCCAGAATGAAGTCCGCAGACCGATTTCATAGTTTGTTGCCTTTTCAGCACTCAGCTGGTCATTGGCACCGTTTGCTGTGAGAAGCTGACTTGTGGTCGGCACCACGAACCCTTGGGAATAACTAAGGAAACTGTTGATATTTGAGGAAATATCATAGGTCAGTCCGACCTTGGGGGTGAACTCTGAAAAATCCTTGTCACCACTTTTATCCCCAGGCATGCCTGCAAAAAGCTTGTCATCAACCTTGTAGGTAACCGAATCATACCGGGCTCCGGCAGTGATGCGCAGAGGATCAAGAGGTGATGTTTGAAACTGAAGATAGGGCGCCGCAACCTTGGTGGTGATATCATAGGATTTGCTGAGGTTACCCAATTCATATGAAGTATACCTCTCAAGCCCATCACTCCCAGTTTCCTTGGTAAGAATAAGTTCATAGGTGTCTGTTTCCGTGTTGTCCCTCTCGGTGTCAATACCTGCGATGACCCTGCTGTTCCACGGTTTGAAATCATGGCTGTAGAGCAGCTGCAGATTGGTATCCAACCCATCAACTTGAATGAGCCTGCCTATATGAACCGGCCCTTTCTGATAGATGCCGTAATTGGGAATTACCTCATGATCAATATCACGTAAAGCAAAAACAGCCTTGAACTCTGAAGCAGCAAAGAAGTGGTTATAGATAAGCGTCGGGGTTATTTTATCAATCGTGGTATTGGCAAAGGTGTGATAGCTGTGCCGCCAGTTCTCTTCAAAATCAGCTTTCTTGAGAGAACCAGCTAAATCATGATCTAAATTTACGTAATCAAGATTAAAACCAAGCAGGGAAAAATCCGTGGGGGCATACTGCAGTTTAACGCTGCCCGCCCCTTTGTCATAGGATGAGTTGTCCCGCCAGTTTCTGGCCTTGGAATAGTTGACATCAAAGTTGAAGCTGATTTTTTCGCCGGCTTTGCTGCCAAAAACTCCGGTGCGCCACTGGTCATACTCCCCGTACTCACCCCAGACATCTATCTGTGCTTGCGGCAAAGGATCTTTTGTAATGATGTTAACAATGCCGCCGATGGCATTGGAGCCATAAAGAGCTGAAGCCGGCCCCTTGATAACTTCAATGCGCTTGATATTCCTGACGTTGATCCCCCGCATCTGACTGCTGCTGCCTGAGCCATAGCTTGTGGTAGGAATACCGTCTACCAGGATAATGGTATATGGATTGGTAAAATGGGTCGGCACCCTGATGGATGTGAGTTCGTTTTCACCGCCGAAGTCGTTGGTGTAGGTACCCGGTATACGATTAAGTACGTCTGCCGGATTACGAAGTTTAATTGTTTCCAGCTCTTTTTCTTTAATAATGTTGGTTGTAACAGGAACTTCCTTTACCTTTTCCTCTACCCTGGAAGCGGTGACCACCACCTCATCCAGTTCCTGATTAACAGTTTGAGGTTCCTCGGCATGACAAACCGAAGCCATCAAAAAAAACAAAATAACTACAATATGCATTTTTCTCTTCCCTGAAATATCTGTGTTAAGTCTTTGTTATTGCCTAACAAGTTTATTGAGAACCACAAGGTGGTGCTCCACAAAGTGGCAGTTGCTGTTGCTATTAAGATACCAGAAAGATTCTGTCTAGGAATGAGGCAAATTGTCGCACTATATATAAGATTGCATAAAAGCTTTAATATTATTCAGGATTATTTAGCAGATTTTTTTATCAAATCCTGCTGCAATTATTAATTACTTCAGACCACAAGAGAAGTAACCAGTTAAATTTAATGATGTTTTTTCTGATTATTGCAAAACCTGATACTGTGACGTAACTCCTCTTCTCCACAACCCAACAGGCACCACCCACAACCAAACAGTTGCAATATGCAAAAATAACTATTATAATAGTATATGTTTTCGCATATTCAGGGGCTTTTTCAGAACTCAATTGAATAAATATTTATTGTAGATAACTGGGGAATACGGTGAAGTAAAATGATTTTGAGAAGTACAGTTGGGCAAGCAGTATCACGAAATTATAAAATTTTTTCGGCACTCGCAGTTTCTCTTATTTTAGTTTCATTTCTTGTTTCATGTACAAAGAATTCTGATCTATCCGCCGATACTATGCCGACAAATGCGATCGGTGGTTACGACCCGGTTGCCTATCACACAGAGTCAAAGACGGTTTCAGGAAGTGAAGATTTCTTCTATGTTTGGAATGATGCCAAATGGCATTTTTCCTGTAAAGAAAACATGGAACTCTTCAAAGAAAATCCGGAACGTTATGCTCCCCAGTATAAGGGCTATTGTGCATTTGGCCTCAGTCGCAGCGATTTTGTAGACGCGGACCCGGAAGCCTGGGCAATAGTCAATAACAAGCTCTATCTCACCTACAACCACGAAATCAGGAATGCCTGGCTCCGGGACAAGAGAAACTATATAGCTAAAGCGGACAGGAACTGGCATTTAAGAATTGAGAAATAAATAAGAAAAGCAGTTACTGCTATACTTTTTTTGCCTTTCAAGTGGAGTATCTGAAAGCAGTATTCAAGAATCATCATTAACAAACGCGTAGGGAATAAATCATGTCAGGCATGCTACATCGCCTCACCAGGTCAATTACCGGTAAACTGGTAATTACCATCTGTCTTTTTACCATTCTCGGAACTTCCATTTCCCTGTTCACAACAATCAGGGCTGAAAAGAAGAACTCCATGGCTGATGCCCTCAGTTATATTACCTCCTTTTCAGATCTCATGCGTAAATCCATTCGCCATGACATGATGAAAGTGAGCCCTGAGGACATCCAGAAAACACTGGAATTCTTCGGCACCTCAGACTCCATTGAAAATGTACAAATCCTTGACCATTCCGGACGAATTTCTTATGCATCTTTCCAGGAGGAGGTCGGAAGTTTTGTTTCAAAGGCTTCATCCCACTGTACAGGATGCCATGCTGGAGACACCACTCCACTTCCTGCTCTTGAAATAGATAAGCGCTGGTCAATTGCTGAAAATCCGGACAGCACCAGGACCATTACATTTGCTGAACCGATTTATAATGAACCGGACTGCTATACGGCAGAGTGTCACGCCCATGGAAGTGAAGAGAAGGTTCTCGGCATTCTGCTCACAGATTTCTCACTGCAGACAATTGACACAAGAATTGAAAAACAGGTTGCCCGTATTTCACTCTTCATAATCCTTGTGGTGATAATCATTGCAGCCATCCTCAGCATTATCCTCTGGAGAATTGTCCTAAAACCTTTAAGCAGCCTCACCGGCGGTATGCAGAAGGTATCTTCAGGCGATATGTCACAGAAGGTCAACATTCAATCAGGTGACGAGATCGGCAGACTCGCTTCCACCTTCAACACCATGACCGATGAATTGCTGATTGCCCGCCAGAGGATGGAAGAATGGACCCAGACACTTGAGGAAGAGGTCTATAAACAGACCAGGGTAATTAAACAGACCCAGGACAAACTTATCGAGGCAGAAAAGATGGCTGCCCTGGGAAGGCTCACTGCAGACATTGCGCACGAGATCCGCAATCCGCTCACTGCACTTGGCGGCTTTGGCCGGAGATTACTGAAAAGCACAACCGGCAAAAACCAGAGAAAATATGCAGAAATCATCGTTTCTGAATCAGATCGTCTTGAACAGGTCTTGAAGGATGTACTCATCTACTCCCAAAATGTGCGGACTGCTTTTGAAAAAGATTCCGTCAGGGGGATCATTACAAAATCCATTGATCTTTACCGGGATACCTGCGAGGAGCAATCAATTACTGTTAAAGCTCAATACAATACTGATCTACCTGTATTGTTGCAAAAAGACCAGGTGCAGCAGGCAACCAACAATCTTATAACCAATGCCATAGACGCAATGGCGGACGGTGGCACTCTGACTATCTCCACTGAGTTGGAAAAGGCAAACCATATTGAGTACGTCTCGGTAAATATTCAAGACACAGGTAAAGGTATACCCGTTGACAAGCTTCCCCTGGTCTTCGAACCCTTCTTCACAACCAAAAAAATTGGTCAAGGTACCGGGCTAGGCCTTCCCATCTGCAAAAAAATCGTTGAAGAGCATGGTGGTTTTATCAAGGCTAAAAACGGTAGAGGTCTGACGATCAGCATGTTTTTCCCCTATCAAAACAATGAAAAATTGCATTACAAACCCTGCTGGGAATACATGCAGTGCAAGCAGGATGTAAATCATGATGAAAGTTGTCCGGCCTATCCACATTTCGGCAGGATATGCTGGGCAGTTGCAGGTACACTCTGCGCCGGAAAAATCCAGGGCACCTTTGCCCAGAAAATCCATGACTGTCACAGATGCGGCTATTACAGCATGATGCAATCTGCAAAGTAACTATTCTTTGGAATAAAAAAAGGGGCAGACTATCAATAAACTGATAGCCCGCCCCTCCCAGATGTTATCAACATCTAACGATTCTTGAACTAAGCTGCCAAAGCACAGTTTGTCTTGTGATTCATTATGGTCTGCATTTCCTCAATGCTGAGAACGGAATCCTCAGCTTTGAGCATATATACGATACAGTCCGGGCAGATGTCCATAGCTGTCCTGTAATCATTAAGTTCACCGGCAATTTCCCAGCACGGTGTTTCAGGACGACTTTTGGCAGGACACTCCTGCGCAGTATCACAATTCATAATCTTCCAACATGGCCAATCGCATTTTTCTCCCATACATGAACCTCTAACTCTATTATTAAAACTTTCAGGATAAAGTCCGAATCTCCCAACTTTATCCTGAGTTGAAACGCAAGACGTTTTGTCGGCTTGATTGAAGGATTATTTCTCGCCCATTGAACAATGATTTTCAAGCCACGAAAAAACAAACCTTTTGCATAAATCATACTATGCCAAAAGATATATTATAAGTCAATATATAATCGAGTTGTTATTTTTTAAGTCAGCATCTTCTCCATAAGCATCGTGCTTAAATCTGGAAGATATGAGAATATTACAAGAAATATGGTACTGCTAAAATTTCGTATGTTATTTAAATTTTTGATGTTTGTGCTTTATAAGGAAAGTTACTGCTGCCGGCAAAGCAAAAAATCTCTTCATCACCCTGATCCGGGGCTGAAAACAATTCTTACATATATTCTTTAGTTTTTTTGTATAAATTATCTGATTACTCACAGGCCGAATAATTTTCAAGATGGCATATTGTCGCAGTCCCGGAGAAACCGGTAATATGAGGAGGGATATTAGAAGGAGGCAGGGATCTACTGAAAGCTTTAACTCTTTTTAAATTTCCCTAGACATTTCTGGGCACTGTGACTTTCAGCAGGGCTCCTCTTCCAAGGGAGGAATCAAATGAGAACGTACCTCCAAGATTCTCGGCGCGCTCCCGAATATTGCTGAGCCCCATTCCACCTTTGCCTGCAATTGAATCATTTTCAAAGCCAATACCATCGTCAATCACCTGAATTTCCGTATTTTCTTCTTTTATGCTAATTTTAACAGTAACCATGGTTGCGGAGGAATGTTTCAGGGTATTATTTAAGGCCTCCTGGACAATCCGGTAGAAAGTATCCTCTTCCAGTTCCGATAATATCATTCCCTCTTCCATAACCAGTTGCCCCTTAATGCCGGAACGGCTTTCCACGGCATCCAACCGTTGCTGAATGGCTCCCCTGAACCCCTCTTTTTTCAGAATTTCCGGGCGCAAATTATAGATGAGCAGCCGCATCTCTTTCAAGGTTTCCTGAACAGTGTCGTTGAGTTCGGCAAGACTTTGACGGGTTTTCTTTAATTCTCCGGCCTCAGCAAGATAACGCGCAGTTTCTGCCAGAAGTGATACGCTGTATAACGACTGGGAAACAGAATCGTGAAGCTCCCGTGCAAGCCTGCTCCGTTCCGCCATTATTGCAGTTTCTTTTGCAAGATTTTTCCGCTTTTCAATTTCACCGGCTAATTTTTTATGGGCTTCCTTAAGAGGGGTCACATCCCAAAAACTTTCTATTGCCTGGAGGACCCGCCCCTTATCATCTTTCAGG
>PVMK01188897.1_pt1 | contig 17459 bp, 15 predicted proteins | sample 1853481 | NCBI WGS metagenome assembly PVMK01 (sample SAMN08533507, study PRJNA380276) | Marine sediment metagenome, whole genome shotgun sequencing project.
GATCACCCCACGTAGATTTTCTCTAGATTTAAAAAACGTTTCAATCAAGGGGGCCCACTGTTGTTGAATGCGGTCCGGTACCTTGGCAAATCCATAGCCAGGAAGATCGACCAGCATGAAGCGTGGGCCACTGGTTTCAATCTGAAAAAAATTGATGGTTTGAGTTTTTCCCGGCGTCTTGCCAACCTTCGCCAACCCTTTGCGATTGACTAGGCAATTAATGGCTGAAGATTTTCCGACATTCGACCTCCCGACAATAGCTACCTCAGGAAGAGTTGGCTTGAGAAATTGTTCAACTGCCCCGCAACTGGCTTTAAATTCCGCTGAATATATTTTTAAAGCTGCCATGATGGGACATCCACAAATCTGCTTTTATGGCGCTGCCTGAAACGAAAGTCACGCACGCGAGTCTTTCATCGCACGGTCGATTTCTCGTGAGGCTTCTCGTTTTTTCACGGTCTCCCGCCGGTCGTAGGTTTTCTTTCCTCGTGCGAGAGCCAGTTCCAACTTCGCTCGTCCTCGATCATTAAAGTACAGGCGAAGCGGCACAACCGTGAGGCCCTTCTGCTGAACCTTGTCCGTCAATCGCTTGATTTCCTTTTTATGGAGCAACAGCGTTCGGGGTCGCAACGGCTCATGGTTCATCTGATTGCCATGGCTATAGGTTCCAATATAGCAATTATGGAGCACAGCTTTGCCGTTGGCGATCGACGCGTAGCTATCTCGCAAGTTTAAATGACCTTCACGCAAGGCTTTGACTTCGGTGCCGACCAAGGCCAGACCCGCTTCGATCTTTTCTTCTATGAAATAGTCATAGGTAGCTTTTCGATTAGTACCTACGACTTTTTTTGAAGGGTCTTGCTTTTGTTTGGCCATGCCGTATTGTACCTTACCACTCCCAGCTATCGGGAGTGATAATAAACACCTTCGGGGTTTAATAGGTCTGGAGATACCAGGGTTTAATAGAAGGTTACCCCTATAGATGAATCATCCGTTGCATTTCGATACAATGTGCCAATCATGAGTGCGTTCGAGTCGATTCATTCCGTCCTCCAGGATGTGGCCAAGGGCAGTGCCCTTGCCCTGAAATTGTCCGAGGTACGATTACAGCAGGAATGGGAGGGGTTGGTCGGTCAGACCATTGCCAAACATTCCTACCCGGAGAATATTCGCTATAATAAATTATATCTGAGGGCGGATAATTCGATTTGGCTTCAGCAACTGGTGTTTTTAAAATCGACCATATTGGAAGCCATCCACTCGATTCTGCCGGACCTGGCTCTTACCGACATTATTTTACGAATCGGCTCAATCCCAGAAAAACGCCCTGCAATCATCCCAACGCCGCTGGACACTTCTGCAACACCTATCCCTCCTCACCTTTCGCCATAGCGCTAACTCAACAATTGAACAATCCTGATCTGCAGGTTTTACTTTCTCAAACCATCACCAAAGCGCTCGCGCAGACCACGCCTCCTACTCCTGAGAAGACCTAGTTCATTTTGCCGCTTGTTGCCAGGGTTCTTGAAATATCCACTGCATCGTCAGCGTTCGGTCTTTTGACCGGCTTCGATTCCACGGACCGATCCATCCGGCTTGGCCAGAATCGTCCGCGTAATAGCCAGCGCGAACGTGGGCTTCAAATTGTTGGCGAAAGTCTTTGTCCGACGGTGTTTGCGATTGCTCCGATTCGCCCACCACATAGCGCTGAAAGGTATCCGGCTCCGTCCAGGCAGGATCTGAAAAGATAATGATCTGAATGGTTTGATAGCGCCCATGTGAATCTTTAGGCGTGGTTGGCCGGATTTTCATTTTCGCAAAATCCCGGGCCGTTCGGCCCACCTCCCCGAACCGTTTAATTAAACTTTCAATTTCAGGGTCGCTCGTCCAGGAAGGCAAGTGGAGGGCGACCAAAGTCCCCTCTTGGGCGCCAACGCTATACGGTGGAATGGACCGGTCCGGGCGGGAGAGATACATACCGATGGCAATGAGACAAAAACCTCCGAGCAAGATGCCTAAACCCATTTTGACAATGGGGTCTAACCGTTTTTTCTTGGACTTCATGAGGCCATGGTAAGAGCCGGTGACAAAATAACTTTGACACAATAGCGCTCAGATTTGAGTCGGATTTGGACGGAACGATTGAGAAAAAGCCTAGGCATAGCACAGCTATGGTGAGGTTTTTTCGATTGAGGGAATGTTGAAAAAATCCGTCAGCAGCGTTCCCTGCCTTCGCCGAAGCGCTTCGCGCAGGCAGGTCGCCTTTTTGCCGTGCTCAGGTACTGAGAGTACGCTCCGCGCGTCAAAAAGGCTGCGGCCTTGCTGGACGGACTTTTTTGACCATTCCCTTGGCTGCTGACGTCGATTATCCCTCGGGCATTGACAGGCTATGGGAAGTGAAATATTCAACAGGCCCCTTGAGGCGCGTTCAAAGATGGCCCGAAGATGGGATGCGAGATGGTAAAGTTATTTTGCCACAGGTTCTAACATTGACGTGTGTTAGACATCATCTTGGGCACCAGCTTCAGGGCCGGAATCAGGAGCCTCTGAGCTATCCTCCCCAGATATTTCAGAGGTGTCCCCTTCATCAGTTTCGGCCAATTTTGCGACTCCGACCAGGCGATCATCTTCCGGAAGGTGCATTAATCGTACACCTTGGGCATTGCGCCCGATTTCGCGCATGTCCCCCATACGGGCCCGAAGAATCATGCCTTCTGCCGACATAAGCATGACCTGATCAGCTTCCCATACTTGATGAAAGGAAATAGCTGGTCCGTTTTTCTCCATCACTTTCACACTAATCACACCTTTGCCTGCTCGAGATTGCGTACGATATTCCTCCACTTGCGTGCGCTTGCCATAGCCCCGCTCAGTCACAGTTAATATGGAGGATTGCGATTCGCCTGTGATCGTCACCATCCCGATTACGGCATTTTCTTTACTCAACGCAATGCCTCGCACGCCTCGCGCGGTTCGTCCGACAGGCCTGACATCCTCCTCCCGGAAGCGAATGACGATTCCCAAGCGCGTGCCAGCAGAATATCGCGGGTTCCATCGGTGATATCAACACCAAGGAGCCGGTCGCCTTCTTCCAACGTCAACGCGATAATGCCACCTTGTCTTGGATGGCTGAAGGCGGAAAGATCTGTTTTTTTGATATACCCCTTTTGCGTGGCCATGACCACAAAGTGATCTTCACTAAATACTCGAACGGGTAAGGTCGCCGTCACCCGTTCGCCTGGATTCAAGGCCAGAACATTCACAATAGCCTTCCCTTTGCTCGCCCGGCCCACATCCGGTAATTTATAGACCTTCAGCCAATACACCCGCCCGGCATCAGAAAAAAATAAGAGGTAATCGTGCGTCGAAGCGGTGAAGATCTGTTCAACAAAATCCTCCTCTTTGACCCCCATTCCGACTTTGCCTTTTCCACCACGGTGCTGGGCCCGATAAATGGATGCGGCATTGCGTTTTATATAACCGGCATGGGTGATAGTCACAACGACTTCTTCTTCCGCAATCAGGTCCTCCATATTTAATTCGGCTTCTACCGGAACGATTTGGGTCCTGCGATCATCGGCATAACGCTCCTGAATTTCTTGAATTTCTTGTTTGACGATGGTTCGGACCATCTCCTCGGAGTTTAACACCGTGCGTAAATGGGCGATGCGTGCGAGCAATTCACTATATTCTCGGGCAAGTTTGTCTTGTTCCAACTGTGTGAGTCGTTGCAACCGCATATCCAAAATGGCGTTGGCCTGCAATTCACTTAACTCAAATTGATCCATGAGGCCGCGACGTGCGGTTTCTGGCGACGAGGCGCTACGGATGAGGGCAATCACCGCGTCAAGCGATTCAAGCGCCCGTTTCAAACCTTCTAAAATGTGCGCCCGTTCTTCGGCCTTTCGCAGATCGTAGGCGGTTCGGCGGACCACGACTTCCTTGCGGTGCTCAATAAACGCTTCAAGAATCTGCTTGAGGTTTAGGACCATCGGCCGATTCTTCACCAACGCCAGCATAATCACCCCGAAAGTGGTCTGCATGTTGGTGTGTTTATACAATTGATTGAGAAGGACTGTGGGATTTTCGTTTCGTTTGAGTTCGATGACGATTCGGAGCCCGTCCCGATCCGATTCGTCCCGGAGGTCGGAGATTCCTTCCAATCGTTTCTCATGAATGAGCTCGGCAATCTTTTCGATTAGCTTGGCTTTGTTGACTTGATAAGGCAGCTCGGACACGATGATGCGGCCCCTATCCGTGCGTTCATCAACTTCAATGTCCGCTTTTGCACGAACTGTTAAGAGGCCCCGACCTGTTTCATAGGCATCCTTGATCCCCTGTGTCCCGTATATGAACCCTGCTGTCGGAAAATCCGGGCCTGGGATGTATTCCATCAACTCTTGAATGGTGGACTCTGGACGATCCAACAAGGTCATGAGGCCAGTCGTCACTTCACCTAAATTATGTGTGGGGATGTTGGTGGCATAGCCCACCGCAATCCCTCCCGCTCCATTGACCAACAAGTTGGGTATGCGAGCTGGCAAGACGACAGGTTCGACAGAGGATTCGTCGTAGGTCGGGGCAAAATTGACGGTCTCCCGATCAATATCGACAAGCATTTCTTCAGCCACCTTGGTTAAGCGGGCTTCGGTATACCGCATCGCGGCAGCAGGATCGCCATCCACTGAACCGTAATTGCCCTGGCCATCCACCAGCGGATAGCGCATGTTGAAATCCTGGGCCATGCGGACCAGGGTATCGTAAATAGCCGAATCACCATGAGGGTGATAGTTGCCCATGATTTCGCCAACAATTTTCGCCGACTTCCGATAGGGTCGCGCCGCTCCCAGCCCCATTTCATTCATGCCATAAAGAATGCGGCGATGCACGGGCTTTAGCCCATCACGCACATCAGGCAAGGCACGGCCCACGATGACGCTCATCGCATAGTCCAAATAGGACAAGCGCATTTCATCTTCTATAGCGATTTGTGTGAGGCGTTCTTCAGGCGGCATGGTCAGGGAAATATTGGAAGTAAAAAAGCAGAAACGAAAGAATGGCTGCTTCTTTACTCCTTACTTTTTACTCTTCACTTATGAGTGAATGTTTTGGATGATCCGGCTACACGTCCAAATTGCGCACTTCGAGCGCATGTTGTTGTATGAAATTTCGACGAGGTTCAACTTCATCGCCCATGAGAATTGTAAAGATTTCGTCGACTCCCGTGGTATCTTCTAACGTGACCTGAAGCAGGCTGCGAGTTGCGGGGTCCATCGTCGTATCCCACAATTGCCCAGGGTTCATTTCCCCAAGGCCTTTGTACCGTTGGATAGACAGGCCTCTCTTCCCGGACTCCAAAATTTCTTTTACGAGTTCCGCGCTGGTTGAATACGTGGCTTCGACTCCTTTCCGTTTCAGACGATAGGGAGGTCGAGCCAAGCCTAAGACAGCAGGCGCCAGTTTCTGTAATTCTCGGAAATCAGCGGACCCGACCAGATCATGATTCACGACAAACGTTTTTTGGGTTCCATTACCTGACAAACGACAAACAATTTTATGGGTATCATATTCTTCATCTGATTGAATCTCGACGCTGACGGTTCCCTCGGTAAAGACAAAGCCGAGTACGCGTGTGGCTTCTTGTACTAGGGCATCTAATTCGCTTCGATTTTTTAACACGTCTTTGGTCAACTGGCGAAAATCGGCAAAGACTCTCAAAATGGAAGGTTCCCCATATTTTTGAGCTAACCGAGTGAGGAGATCTTCGAAGGCGACAAGTTTATGCAAAATGGGCAGCAGGGCGTCCCGCGTGACAAATTCGTTGCTCTCTGGCAGAAAGAGTTCCGCATCTTCCACGGCAAGATTAGAAAGATAGTCATTCATCGCCCCCTCATCTTTCAGATACTTTTCCGCTTTCCCTTTTTTCACTTTAAACAGAGGTGGCTGCGCAATATAAATATAACCTCGTTCGAGGAGTTCTGGCATTTGGCGGAAAAAGAAGGTGAGCAGGAGCGTGCGAATATGGCTGCCATCCACATCGGCATCCGTCATCAAAATAATTTTGTGGTACCGCGCGCGATCGATATTAAACACATCTTTATCTTCTTTGCCTTTGTCGGCATCCTCCCGTGGTCGCCCAATCCCGGTGCCAATCGCCATAATGAGCGTCCGAATTTCTTCGCTGGAAAGCATTTTATCGAATCTGGCCTTCTCGACATTCAGAATTTTTCCCTTGAGCGGCAGAATGGCTTGAGAGCGACGATCCCGCCCTTGTTTGGCCGATCCGCCTGCTGAATCACCCTCTACAATATACAGTTCGCTCAATTTGGGGTCCTTTTCAGAACAGTCGGCCAATTTCCCAGGAAGTGAGCCGCCGTCTAAGGCTCCTTTTCTGCGGATTAATTCCTTAGCTTTTCTCGCAGCTTCACGAGCGCGAGCAGCGTCCACAGACTTCCCGACAATTTTTTTTGCAACGGAAGGGTTTTCTTCCAGATAGTTTCCCAGGGCTTCATTAACCGCGGATTCCACAATGCCCTTCACCTCACTATTGCCGAGCTTGGCTTTGGTCTGACCTTCAAACTGGGGGTTGCGAATTTTGATACTCACAACGGCGGTCAAGCCTTCACGAACATCTTCACCGCTGAGTGATTCAGTCTCTTTTTTAAACAAACCCGTTGAGGTCGCATAGCTGTTGATGGTTCGGGTTAATGCCGACTTAAAGCCAATGAGATGCGTGCCCCCTTCACGGGTATTGATATTATTGGCGAACGAAAACAAGTTTTCGACATACCCCTGGTTGTATTGAAGCGCCACTTGCAATATGAGGTCAGGCTTTTCTACTTCAACGATAATCGGTGTATGGAGAGGTGTCTTGGCTTCATTGAGATGTTCGACAAATGAGACAATACCTCCTTTGTAGCAAAACACCTGTTCCTTTTCCTTGTCTTTTCGTTCATCCTTGAGCGTGATTTCTAGGCCTTTATTGAGGAAGGCCAATTCTCGAAGTCGCTGGGCCAAGACATCGAAACTAAATTCGACGGATTCAAAGATGAGCGGGTCGGATTTAAATACCACTTTGGTGCCGCGCTTTTTAGTTTTGCCGGTGAGGGCCAAAGGACTGCGGGGTTTTCCGCGCTCATATTCTTGCTCGAAGATTTCTCCATTCTGCCAAACTTCCAATTCCAACCATTCGGAAAGACCGTTGACGACTGAAATCCCCACTCCATGCAAACCGCCAGAGACTTTGTAGGCCCCTTCTTCGAATTTGCCGCCCGCGTGAAGAACGGTGAGGGCCACTTCCGCTGCCGATTTTTTCTGTGTGGAATGCATGCCAGTGGGAATACCACGACCATTGTCCGAGACCATGACGCTTCCATCAACCTGTAACACGACCAGAATTTCATTCCCAAACCCGGCCATGTGCTCATCCACACTATTGTCCACTACTTCGTAGACCATATGGTGCAACCCATCAATACCGGTACTGCCAATATACATGGCCGGTCGCTTGCGAACCGCTTCTAGCCCCTCAAGGACACGGATTTGGTCGGCATCGTAATTCGTGTCAGACTTCGAAGAAACGAGGCCTTGGACAGATTCTTGACTTGGTGGTTCTGTTGATCCCATAAGACTAACTATATGTGAACGTGTAGGAGGACGAAGGTCTGTGAGGTCAAGTTCATTATACCTTCACAGGCATCACAACGGCTTTGAACGAGGGGTTTCCCTGTTCTTGAATCAAACATGGACTTAACGGTGTTTCCATTTGGAGGGACAGCGATTCCGTTTCGATAACCGACAACACATCAAGAAAGTAGCGGGCATTGAATCCTGCAGAAAAAATTTCACCTTTATAGGTTGCGGGTATTTCTTCCTCAGCGTCTCCCAAATCTGGACTATTTGACGAGAGGTGAACATACTCAGGATTAAAGGTCAGTTTTACGGCATGGGCTTTATCTTTTGACAAAATGGACACTCTCCGCAAAGCACCTTCTAAGTCAGATCGGTTTAGCGTCACTTTTTTCGAAGACTCTTTTGGCACGACTTGCTGATAATTCGGATAGGTCCCTTCCATAATTCGTGACGTGAAGACGAGACCGCTTTTCCGGAGAATAAGGAGGTTTTTTGTAAAACCTAAAAGAGGTTCCTTATCATCCTCTTCCAATAAACGCCGTATTTCGATGGCGGCTTTTTTTGGGATAATGACTTTGAGTTCAGAGGAGGGAATGGCCGATTCATCGGGAGTCACCTCTTGCTCAGCCCAGCCTAATCGGTGCCCATCAGTCCCTACTAGCCTAATCGTGACATGCTTGCCAGCAGGAATCAGGGAGATGAGGAGCCCATTCAAAACATATCGTGTGTCTTTCTCACCGACAGCGAACACGGTTTTTTTGAGTAACCGTAATAAACCCTGGGCAGGAATCGATAACATTCCCTCTCGTTCAATAGCTGGAAGCGCCGGGTAATCTTTACTGGGTAAGCCCACTACGCGAAATTGACTCTTGCCCGCCTTGATGGTCACCCAATTGTTCTCTGCTACCGTTATTTCGATCTCGGAATCCCGTACTTCCTTTAAGATATCGAAAAGCGTTCGAGCCGAAAACGTCACGGATCCTGGTTCGTCGACCGTGGCTTTATACAGGCCCCGCATGCCAATTTCTAAATCCGTGGCGACAATATCTAAGCCTTCAGCCTTGGCTTCCAAGAGAATATTAGCCAGAATGGGCATGGTATTTCGCTTTTCAACCACACCCTGCACTCGCTGTAATGCAGTTAATAAATCTTCCCTGGCCACGTGGATTTTCATGGGCTTCCTACAATCGGCTTGTGCTAGGCCTTACCAATTTCTTCTTTCAGGCTTTCAAGCGTCGTTCGAAGAGTCGCATCCGTTTCCTGAAATTTCAGCATCTGTTTGCAGGCATGGATAATCGTCGTATGATCTTTGCCTCCAAAGTCCCTCCCAATTTCAGGGAACGAGGAATCAGTTAAATCCCGACAGAGAAACATCGCAATTTGCCGTGGATAGACTAAAGTCTTAGTCCGTCGCTTGGATTTCAAATCTGATATTTTCACATGGAAGCGGCTAGCCACAGCTTCTTGAATATCTTCTATCGTAATGACTCTTCGTTTTCCACCCAGAAGATCTCGTAAAGTATTCTTGGCCATATCCACGGTGATTTGTTGGCCGGTTAGCGATGCATAGGCTCCAAGACGGATAAGGGCACCTTCAATCTCACGAATATTACTCTTGAGGTTAGCCGCTAAGAGTTGAATCACATCTTCATTGATTGCAATTCCTTCTTCTTCCGATTTTTTGCGAAGGATGGCAATCCTAGTTTCAAAATCAGGTGGTTGAAGATCCGCAATGAGGCCCCATTCAAATCGGGAACGCAGGCGCTCTTCCATAGACGGCATTTCCTTGGGAAACCGGTCACTTGAGAGGACAATTTGTTTTCCATCTTCATAGAGGGAATTAAAGGTATGGAAGAATTCCTCTTGTGTTCGTTCTTTTCCGGCCAGAAATTGAATATCATCAATCAGAAGCATATCCACATTCCGATACCGTCTTCGTAATTCCATCATCTTGTCATAGCGGATAGAATTTATAACTTCATTGGTAAATTGTTCAGTGGTCACATAGGCAATTCGCTGATCCATCCGATTACCCACATAATTCCCAATGGAATTCAAGAGGTGGGTTTTTCCAAGTCCGACTCCCCCATAGATAAATAATGGGTTATAGGCCTTGGCTGGAGATTCGGCAACAGCCAGACAGGCTGCGTGAGCAAATTGGTTACTCGCTCCTACCACAAACGTGGCAAAAGTATATTTAGGATTAGGGAGAGGTTGACGTCTGCCTTTGGGAGATTGGGGAAGTAAAGAAGTCTCTTTCTTCGCAACACTTATGGCCTGTGAACCATCTTTATCCTTTTGTTCCTTCAATACAAAAACAATGTCAGCTGGCTTTATTTTTTCTGCATGTTTAAAGGCTTCAATTAATAAGTCCTTATAGTTTCTCCCAAGCCATTCCCCAAAAAACCTATTAGGAACGCGGATAGTGGCCTGCTCCTCAGTAATATCCTCTAATTCAAGTGGTTGAAACCAGGTGTCAATTGCCTCGTCTCCTACCTTTGGGCTAATAAATTCTAAAACATCAACCCATGTTTTATTGATGTTTATGTTATTAAAATTTAAATTATCCACAGACTTATTCACAATTGTTAATAATTCAATAATTTAAAGGGGTGAGGAAATCTTCCACAAAGAGATCCTCATAACTCATTCACAGCTTTCCCCAAGCACATACCAAAATTTATACACATCTTCTTCTTTTTTTTCATCATTCATAAAAGATGAATTTACCCTACTGATTAAAAGATATTTACTCCTCAATAAGTTTCCATCCACAGAATTCTCAGGATCTACTAAGACTATGACGACTATTTCTTTATTTATTCTAACCTAAGAAGTAGAGGTTAAATGACCATTGCCAAATCATGTAAAAAGATCTGCTCTAAAAAATCCTGGTAGGAAATATTCTCGGGAATATTCATATCTATTGTATCTGTTTCACTTAAATTCCACACTTGAGAAACATGAATTTTCTCTAAGTCTTGCTTTTTATGAAGTAGGAGGACAGAAATATTGTTTTGAGATATGTCTTTACTTGCAGGAGGAGTAAACACATCCCAATTTTCAATATGGTTTATACAAATAAAGAAGATCTTCTTCATAACAATTAAGCGTTCTAAAAGCTCAGGACACGGTCAGCCTGCCCTAGAAGAGAAGCCATTTGCGAAAGAGAAGATTCTTGAATGGTAAATTCTTCATCAATAGAAAATGACTTTCGGCTGCCTATAGGAATAATGATGGGTATTTCCAGATTTTTTATTACAGGCAAATGCTTTTCTAGAATTTCGCCGTCGGGAAGATCATAGGCATCATCTGAAACTAATTGCCTCGCATTATCCAGCAGAATGATAGAGACGGGATTAGGACCAGTGGATAGACCTAATGCAATGCGTATCGCTTCGGAAGCCCTATGTGTTTTTGCTGGGTCCTCACGAATCAGGACAACTAGTTGTTTAGGCATACCTTGCGACTTAATTAGGTTAAATACCTAAATTGAGTATATTTTTTTCTTTTTTTATAACGAAATATTAAGAAAATTTAGAATGGGTAGAGTATCACTTCTTATTGAAAAATAAGAAAAAAACCCTAACATCGGACCAAAAAAATGTCAAGAAAAAAGCATGGCATTTTCCAATACAGAATACCCTTAAAAACCCGTTTGAATTCTTTGCGTTATTCCTTCTAACTTGACAATTTCTTGAACCTTCGTTTGCATATTTCTGAGAATAATGTTTCCAGAATTTACTTCGTCGTCTCCAAGAATAATGGAATATTCCGCACCAAGTTTATCAGCGGAACGAAGGAGGGATTTAAGGGTATTCCCTTTATAATCGGTATCAGCTCGAATCCCAGCATGTCTGAGCTTGTATAGGAGTTTAAAGGCTTGGGGTTTTCCATTACTTCCGAATCCTGCAACAAAAAAGAGAGGCGGTTGCTTACATGTTATTTTTTCTGAAAGCAGAAGAGTGACGCGTTCTAACCCGACGGCAAACCCAATGGCCGGAGTTGAAGGGCCTTGGAGAGCTTGAAAGAGACCGTCATAACGTCCTCCGGCTCCGATGGTACTTTGGGCTCCTAAATGGGGGGAAGTAATTTCGAAAGTGGTTCGAGAGTAATAATCAAGTCCTCTAACGAGTCGATGGTTGATAATGTAAGGAACTTCAAGAGCACCAAGACCATCTAGTACAGACTGAAAATGAATTCTGGAGGTGTCAGAGAGGTCGTCGATTAAATGAGGAGCCTCTTTTGTACTTTTCTGACATATTGGCACCTTACAGTCTAAAATCCTAAGGGGATTAGTTGAGTATCGCCGTTGACAGTTACCACAAAGAGTAGAAATTAGGGGTGAGAGGAAATCCTTGAGTTTCTGAATATAGGTCTCTCGGTCCTCAGGTGTTCCGATAGAGTTGATATGTAGGATTAGGTCCTTAAGTCCTAAAGTCAAGAAAAATTGCCATAACAAAACAATGACTTCCACATCTATGAGAGGGTCATCTGTTCCAATGGCTTCGACCCCAAATTGGTGAAATTGGCGATAGCGGCCGGCCTGGGGACGTTCATGACGGAACATGGGCCCAAGATAAAACAGTTTTCGAGTGGTGGGTGAATCTAAAAGCTTATGTTCTAGGACGGCTCTCACGACGCCAGCAGTCCCTTCCGGTCGCAAGGTCAAAGAACTTCCGTCTCGGTCAGGAAAGGTATACATTTCTTTTTCGACAATGTCCGTTGTGCCTCCGATACTCCTAGAGAACAGTTCTGTAAATTCAAATATGGGAATACGGATTTCAGAAAACCCATATTGGGAAGCCATGGTCCGTGCGACCGTCTCAATGTGCTGCCACTGGGAGACTTGCTGTGGAAGGATATCCTTGAGCCCTTTGACGGATCGAAGCACGAAATTTCCTGTTCTATTAAAGGGGAAAAGGCAAGAAAATTGAATCCGACTATATCTTTCTGCCTATATCCAGTCAACGAACGGATACGCCCATAGCGAGTGAAAGAATCGAAAATACGTTTGACTCTTACCCTATTGACCCATAGAATGGTCAGTTCATAAGAAAAAGGTCTAAAGGAGAACCATACCATGTCATTTACGTCGCGAAAGCCTTCGAATTTAAAGAGAAAACGAGACCATGGGTTTCGGAAACGGATGAGTACCAAGAATGGGAGAAAAGTCCTTGCTCGCCGACGGAAAAAGGGGAGATCACGGCTCACGGTTTCCGATGAGTAGAAGTGAGTCAGGGAGGGTCCCCCGTTTTTTTTAAAAAAGAAACATGAATATGATGAGGTAAAAGCGACAGGTTCCGTGGCAAGGAACCCGTTTTTTACCTTTATCCATAGCCGAGTCCCGGAAGATGAATTATCTCGTATGGGGGTAGTTGTGGGACGCCGGGTGGGAAAAGCCGTAACGCGGAATCGGCTGAAACGGATTACTCGAGAACTGACTAGAGCTTCCTATTCCGATATGGCCCTCGGCCATCACTGCATCGTCTATCCCAAGGTAAAAATTCTTCGATCCAAGTTTCAGGAAGTGGAGATGGCTTGGAACCAGATGCTTAGACAGCTTGGAATGATTGAATCCATGAGGCCGGAATGACGTGGTTCTTAAAAAAAATGATCGCTGGGTATCAGCTTGGAATTTCGCCATTTATTGGGTTGTGTTGCCGTTTTGAACCCACGTGTTCTCACTATGCTTTGGAAGCCATTGATAAACATGGGCCTCTGAAAGGTCTGCTGTTAGGAACAGGTCGTCTGTTGAAATGTCATCCCTTCCATTCCGGGGGATTCGATCCGGTCCCCTAACCTCAAAATATCTACCTCTATCCGACGGTAATTTGCCACCAGTGTTCATGAGATTTCAGGGTTAACTATATGGAAAAGCGCGTTGTCCTTTTCCTAGTACTTTCCCTTGGGATTATCTTTGGCTACGACCTTCTTCTGAAGGAACTAGGCTACTCTCCGTTTTCGAACTCGCCCATTATCGATGAGGAAATCTATAAAGACGATTCGCAAGATAGCTTGCGAACTGATCGTTCTTCTTCTGCAACTGCCGACTCCTCTCTAGAAAATACGACAATATCTTCTGACAATTCCGAAATGTCACCTGATCAAGCTGTCGAGCTTGAAGAAGAAATTATTTTTATTGAAACACCCTTGGTCCGAGTTGGGCTTTCCAACCAAGGTGCGGTCATCACCTCCTGGGAATTGAAAAAATTCTTAACGCAAACAGAGGAGAATGTGCCTGTTCAATTGGTCTATCCCAATGGGCAGTATCCAGGGCCGTTGACCTTGGGATCTGAAGGCCATGAGGAACTGACTAACACACTTCGGAAAAATCCGTATCGTGTGGAAAAAGACTTTGAGGAATTGGACGAAAGACATCCTACAGGAAGAGTGGTGTTCACCTACGAGTCAGATGACTCCGAGGTGTGGGTGGAAAAAGTTCTTGTTTTTCATTACGACTCGTATGTGGTGGATATAGAAATCCGCACACGCGGAATTTCAGAGAAATTGGACCTAGTTTTAGGAACGAATTTTGGAGTCGTGGAGTGGGGCCAAGGATTTATTGGATTGTTGGGGTCTGCCTGGATGATTGGGGAGGAAATAGTCAAAGAATCGCCTGAGGCAGATGATCCCACTATTCGCCGAGAAGGCCCTGTGAAGTGGCTGGCACTCCAAGATAAATATTTCATCAGTGTCTTTATGCCGGAAGACGCAACCGGTCTTTTTGCAAAACTTGAAAATGAAATGGTCGTATCCGCTGGGTTGAACTTACCGGTTGGATCGGAGGGACAAGTCCATAAAGCTCGCTTATATGCGGGGCCCAAACAATTTGATGTTCTGAAATCTTTTGAAAACGGGTTGGAAGATACGATTGATTTCGGATGGTTTATTTATGGCAGTTGGGCGCCGGTGAAGGCTGTCGCGAAACCGCTGTTTTCAGTGCTCCGATATATCAATGATTATACGCACAACTTTGGGTGGTCCATTATTATATTGACCCTTGGCATTAAGTTGTTGTTCGTGCCCCTGCAATATAAAAGCTACAAATCCATGCAAGGGATGAAGACTATCCAGGGCCCGGTCGCGAAACTCCAAGAAAAATATAAAGAAGACAAACAAAAGCTCAACACGGAATTGATGAAGTTATACAAGGAGCATAAGGTTAACCCGGTCGGCGGGTGTCTACCGATGTTTCTCCAGATGCCGGTCTTTATTGCGTTATTTAATATTTTGTATATGACTATCGATCTGCGGCAGGCCCCATTTATGCTTTGGATTAACGACCTGTCCATCCAGGATCCGTTTTATGTGTTGCCAGTGCTCATGGGCGTCTCCATGTTCGTGCAACAAAAAATCATGCCGACAACGGCAGACCCCAATATGGCCAAAATGATGTTGATTTTGCCGATTGGCCTGACATTTCTGTTTGTGACATTCCCTGCGGGGCTCGTATTATATTGGGTGACCAATAATGTGTTAACAATCACACAGCAATTTGTGACAGATCGCTATGTCCTTCCACCTCCTAAAACAGGAACGACGGAAATCGCCAAGACCGATCCGCCATCGTCTGGTCCTAACAAGCCAGGAAAAAAGAAATCCTCCTCTCCGCAAGCCGGTACGTCAGCAGGCAAATCGAAAAAATCCTAACGCAGGGTGTTGGTAGGGGACTTTGAACAATTTAAAAATTGCTCAAAAGGATCTCAATATGTCAGATGGGGAGAAATACCATAACAACGGAGGGAGTGTTCAAAAAGATTTGTCCAGCAAGGCCGCAGCTGCTTGGGCGCGCGGAGGGTACACGAAAGTACGTGAGCACGACCAAGGAGCGACCTGCCTGCGCGAAGCGCTTCGGCGAAGGCAGGGAACGCAGCTGGCGAACTTTTTCAGCACTCCCTAGAGTATGAGTGCCTTAGACGACACTATCTGCGCCGTCGCCACCCCCGCAGGTGAAGGGGGCGTGGGTATTGTGCGAGTCAGCGGATCGCATGCGCTCTCCATGGCTTCGAAGATTGTCCGGCTTCGTTGTGGTAAGTCACTTTCGGAAATTAAATCCTATCAATTGTATTTGGGAAAATTTCTTTGGGATCATTGCCAAACTCCCGACCAGGTGAAACAAAGTTCCGCCCCAGTATTGGATGAGGTGCTGGCCGTGATCATGCGAGCGCCACGGTCCTACACGGGCGAAGATGTTGTAGAAATCCATGGTCATGGTGGGCCGCTCATTGTCCAAGCGATTTGCGAAGCCCTTACCCAAGTCGGAGCCCGGATTGCTGAGCCGGGAGAATTTACCAAACGGGCGTTTTTAAATGGGCGCCTAGACCTGACTCAAGCCGAGGCAGTATTGGACACCATTCAAGCGAACTCTCTTCACAGTCTGAAATTAGCGCAGGAACATCTCCAGGGCGGATTGTCTGGAGTCATTCAGGGCCATCGGGATGCATTGGTTAAGCTTCTGGCTCATGTGGAAGCTGGAATGGATTTTGGTGAAGAAGATATTCAGTTCATTGAACAGAAGGAATTAAAAGAGAAACTCAGAAAGATGGTCGGAGCGATTGAACAAACTGAGTCGAGTCGGCCCAGGAAGGGCCGGATTATTCGCGAAGGCATTCGAACAGTCATTCTCGGACGACCCAACGTGGGTAAGTCCAGCCTATTGAATGCCATTCTGGATGTCGATCGGGCCATCGTTTCCCAAATTCCCGGCACAACCCGCGATGTGCTTGAAGAGTCGGTGATGGTCGAAGGCGTGATGATTCGCCTGTTCGATACCGCCGGGTTACGAGAGACGACCGACGAATTAGAGCAAGCAGGTATGAGCCGAGCCGAAGCTGCTATAAAACAAGCGGATGTGCTGGTCATGGCGTTTGATCAAAGCCAGTCACTCACAGAAAAAGATGTGGATTTTATTAAACAATATAGCCAAAAACCTCGTGTGATGATTTTAAATAAACATGATCTCCCGCCAAAAGTTTCCCTAGAGGATTTTCAAGCTATCGTTCGGCAATATGAAACACATGTTGTGCAAGCAACGGAGTTTGTCCAAGCCTGTGCGGTGACGGGGGAGGGCATTGATCAGGTCAAACGAACCATCAAAAAATTGGCTGTAGGGCACCGGTACGAAGCAGGCGATTCAGTGTTAGTCTCTCGATTGAGGCATAAAGTTCTGCTTCAACAAGCTGCCGAGGCCTTGCATAATGCCCTAAAGGCGATTGATGATACACAATCTGCCGAATGTGTGGCTCTAGAGCTACGAATGGCCTTGAGTGCCCTTGGGGAAATAGTGGGCACTGTCACGAACGAAGATATTTTGGATCAAATATTTCGCGAGTTTTGTATCGGCAAGTAAATGCACGAGGGCCCCAAAAGCGTCATGCCCGCAGTTGTAAAGCCTGCCCCTGCAGCCATTGGCTGGGGCGGACATCCAGGAGATGCCAACTACCCCTGGCATCCTCTTTTCCCGAGAATGACAGATCACTAAATCTTGTCTGGAAGGAATGACTTAGTTTTATTGAGTTTCAGTGAGCTGCAAAGGTCAAAGCGGTCAGAACGCGTGTTGTATGATATGCTGTTTCACAAACCGAATAGCCTGAGAGAATTCTTGACTCTCCTTGATTCGCTTTCGTATCTGCGTCGTGATGAAACTCACGGACCCAATATTCGACAAGCCAAACGGTCTCATGATTTCTGCCAAACGATAGCCTCCCAGTTGCTGACACATATACATGGCCACCTTGCGTGCGAGTAACCCTTTCTTGGGCCCTTTGACGATCTCCGTCAGCACCGCTGGTTCAACCTGGTAGTAGTCAGCGACCAACCGGATG
>PVMK01119228.1_pt1 | contig 17458 bp, 16 predicted proteins | sample 1853481 | NCBI WGS metagenome assembly PVMK01 (sample SAMN08533507, study PRJNA380276) | Marine sediment metagenome, whole genome shotgun sequencing project.
TGTTGCAGTTTCTCGCGGTCACGGCACTTGCAGCATTTATCGGCACCGACAGCACCTGGCAAAGTGGTTTGTATTGTGGTCTGTTGATCGGCGTCTTCTGGATTGCGACCGCCTATGGAATAACTTATTTGTTCGAACAGCGCTCTTTGCGGCTGTTCCTGATTAATGCCGGCTACAACATCTTCTTGTTTGCGATTGTCGGAACCATAATTGGTGCCTGGCACTGATCACAGTTCGGGCTCTTGAGCGGACCCGTCGCCTGTCCAGATAAATTCGGCGTTAGGAGAGAGAAGTGAAACGATTCATGTTGCTGCATTTCGGGTTCGAAAAGCCCACGCCGGAGATCATGGCGGCTTGGGGCAAATGGTTTGAATCGATCGCCGACAAGAGCGTGGAAAACGGCGGTTTTCACGGCGGTGCGCGAGAAATCTCGCAAAGCGGAACCAGGGACCTGCCCATGGAGATGGCATCCATCACCGGCTACTCGATCATCAATGCCGAGAGCCTTGATGATGCCGAAAAGATCGCTCAGGACAATCCATTCATTGCGAGCATTCGGGTATACGAAATCATGTCGCAGTAGGTCCGCTCATCCTTTAATTACCACATCTCACGCATGCGGCTGGCGACGTCCAGCCGTTTGTTGGTTTTGGGGCCCAGACGATTGCTACTCGCGTCATCGCGGCCACGGAATTGTGAGTCCATGGTCGCCAGCAAATTGTCGGACATGAATCTGCTGCGTGCCCCGTAGACATGCCTGTCACCATCACGCCGTTGCTGGGTAACGTGGTAGCGCAATGGCGCGACGAGTCGCAATGATTGTTTGGCCCGCGTCATCGCAACATATAGCAGGCGTCGTTCTTCTTCGATCATTTCCGGTTTACCGGCGGCAAATTCGGAAGGAAAATTTCCATCGGAAACGTTAAGGACGAATACTGCATCCCATTCCTGGCCTTTGGCCGAATGTACCGTCGACAGAATCAGGTAATCCTCGTCGAGGTACGGGTCTCCGGCCAGGTCCCCCGCAGCGCTCGGCGGATCGAGCGTCAATTCTGTCAGGAACCTTTCCCTGGTCGGATAACGGCCCGAGATTTGTTCACGCTGTTCCAGCTCCGCCTCCCTCGTTTCGAGGCTATCGTAAAGACGTTCGAGATGAGGTTGGTACCAGCGGCGTGCCTCGCCCAGTTGCGACTGCCAACTCTTGTCTGCAGGTTCGGCTGACGACAGCGATGTCATCAATTTGCAGAATAAAGGCCAGTCGATGCGTGTTGCCGACGGCGGCCTGAACTCGTCAAGTGCGGAAAAAGAATGGCATTGCCGGCCAGGAGCTCGAAACATTGAGCAGCGAACGACGGCCCCATCCGGGAAGTAGTTTGAGCACGCGAAATGCAGCAACCTGGTTCTTTGGGTTCTCCGCCCACTTGAGGATGGATAACAGGTCCTTCACATGGCCGGCCTCGAGAAACTTGAGACCGCCGTATTTCACGTAAGGGATGTTGCGCCGTACCAGCTCGAGTTCCAGGCGATCGCTGTGGTGCGAACCGCGGAAAAGTACTGCCTGATCCATGAGCCGCATACCCTCTTCACGATTGGCAAGAATTGCCGCAACGATGTATTCGGCTTCGGCATCACCGTCCTCGACCGTTACATAGGCTGGTTTGCCGCCGCCCTGCTTTTTAGAAAACAGATTCTTCTTGTATTGCCGCTCACTCTCGGCGATCAGGCAATTGGCGCTGTCGAGAATCGGCTGCGTCGACCGGTAATTCTCCTCAAGACTCACGATCCTCGCCGGCGGCATGTACTGGTCGGGAAAATTCAGAATATTGTCGACCTCGGCCGCACGAAAGGAATAAATCGATTGTGCATCGTCGCCGACTACCGTCACGCCTTGTCCATCGGGTTTGATGGCGTTCAGAATATCGGCCTGCAGCAGGTTGGTGTCCTGATACTCATCGACCAGCACGTGATCGAACCAGGAGCCTATTTCTGCCGCAAGCTCGGCGTCGGCGACCAGGTGACCCCAGTACAGCAGCAAGTCATCGTAATCGAGTAACTGGCTTTTTTGCTTGCGCTCGACGTAGTGACGAAACAGGCTGCGCAATTCCTGTTCCCAGTCGGCACACCAAGGATAGGTTTCATCCAGGGAATCGAGTAATGGTTTGCGGGTGTTGATGCAACGCGAATAAATTGCGAGGCAGGTATCTTTTTTTGGAAATCGCCGCGACTTTCTCGAACAACCCAGTTCGTGGCGCGCGACATCCATCAGATCGGCCGCATCTCCGCGATCGAGAATCGAAAATCCCGGATCGAGCCCGAGATTATTCGCATAGCGCCGCAGCAAACGATTGGTAACTGAATGAAAGGTGCCCGACCAGGGCAAAATGCCCTGCGCGACCTGTGGCCCGTTACTGACGCCAAGTGCCTGCCGAACGATTGCCTCCACGCGCCGCGTCATTTCCTGTGCGGCACGCCGGGTAAAGGTAAGGAGCAGAATGCGCTCCGGACTGACACCCTGAATAACAAGATGAGCAACGCGATGTGCGAGCGTCGTAGTCTTGCCGGTTCCGGCCCCGGCGATCACCAGCAATGGCCCGGCCGAAAATGGTGCACTGGCTGCTTTTTGGCCAAACGTGGCGGCCTGCCGCTGCTCAGGGTTCAGGAGTTCCAGGTAATCCGTTTGTATATCAGCCGCATGCGCCATAACTGGTTTTTTATACAGTACTGGATGTATTTACACAACTAGCCCTTGGTTGAAAAAGCCATGCATGGCTTTTTCACGCACCATTCGAACGCCGCTCTTGTGCGTCCCTGCGGTTGACTCGGGCATCCTGCCCTCGGCCGTTGATTCGCTGCATCCCTGCAGCTCACCCTTCGGGTGCCTTCGCCACGCTCAGGCGTCCAAATCGTCTGTCCTGACGATTTGTCGGGCTAACGCCGATGGCGTTGTCCAAAATCGCTCTAAGCTCGGCATCCTGCCTCGCAAAGAGCCCGGCCTCCACCATCCATGGCTTCGGCGTTCGTTGGGCGCAATGCATGCATTGCGCTTACCAACTCACCCCGGCGATTTTGTCGCGGCATTGAGACGTCCTGTCTGGCAACGCGGTTTTCGAATGACTCCCATTTTCAACGGCTTTCAGCCATCAAAAATGACGGTACATCCTTGTACTGCACGAACCCTGCTGAAAACCGTGGATTCTCAGCTGCCTGCTAGGAAAGGAATTGCTCCACGGCGGCGGCCAGAGCGACTGGTTGCTCGAAATGCACCATGTGGCCTGCGCCCGGGATTTCCACCGACTCTGCCGCGGCCAACGCGTCAATCTCATTCGGTCCAGCGCGGTCCGTTGCCGCCGCAAAAAAATTACTCTCTGCTCCCTTCACTACCAGCACCGGCGCCGTGATTTTTGCCCAGCATGCTGTTGCCTCGGCACGGCGGTATTGCACGGGATTGGGGAGACGGTGGCTGGGATCGGTACGCAACGCGACGGTGCCATCGTCTTCCTCCGCCGCCCACAGAGTCGCAACAAACAGGGCCTTGTCGGCGTCCATTCGCGGATTGCGTTTGCGGATGCGCTGCGCGAGTTGCGCAAAATTCTGATAAGTTGAAAACGGCTGCATTTCCCTGCTTTTCTCGATCCAGCGCCGATAATGTGCGGGTGCGTCGTCCGGATCGCTTTCCGGCAGACCGAACCCTTCTATATTGACGAACGCGGCAACCCGCTCGGGCATGATGCCTGCATACAAACCGGCCACGTTTGCGCCCATGCTGTGTCCGACCAACCGCACCGGGTCTCGTGGACTGTACTGATCGAGCAGCACGTCCAGGTCGGCAATGTAATCCGGAAACCAGTAGCTCTGCGCGCGAAACCTGGATTCGCCGAAGCCGCGCCAGTCCGGCGCAATGACGAACCAGTCTTTCACCAGCGCATCGACGAAAAACTGAAACGAAGCACCGGTATCGTTGAAGCCATGCAATAGCACCAGCAGCGGCTGGCCTTGGTCGCCCCACTCGTTTACCTGGTAATCAACGCCCCGAACAGCGTGTCTCGCCGACCGTCGCGGAATACGCGGCTCGTATGTTTCATTGCTTTTCATTATTGCTACAAGGACCTTTGGCTTATGCGATGGCTGTCGTGTATAAAATCAATGCATTCTCATTCAGGACACTCCTGCAGTACAGGCCAACGCGATTAATGACTTTTGAAATCGCACTCATTCTTGGCATTCTGGCCATCGCGTTGATTCTCTTTGTCAGCGAAGTGATTCGCATGGATCTGGTCGCGCTGCTGGTCCTGTGCACATTGGCCGTGACCGGCCTGGTTTCCTCCACGGAAGCATTCGCCGGATTTAGCAACAGTGCGGTCATTACCGTATGGGCAATGTTCATCCTGAGCGAGGGCCTTACGCGAACCGGCATCGCGGATATTATCGGGCGCCAGGTCATCCGTCTGGCAGGTCGGCGCGAAATCGCGATGATTATCGTCATCATGATCACTGCAGGCGTGCTATCCGCTTTCATGAACAACATCGGGGTTGCAGCCCTGATGTTGCCGGTCGTCGTCGACGTCGCAAGGAGAACCAGGATCTCGCCATCACGCCTGTTGATGCCGCTGGCGTATGCGACCTTGTTAGGCGGCCTGACGACCATGATCGGTACCCCGCCCAACCTGCTTGTCAGCGAGGTGATGGCACAAAACGGCTATGAGCCATTCGGGCTTTTCGATTTCACGTCGATTGGCGGCGCGGTAATGCTCGTCGGCGTGATCTTCATGGCCCTGGCCGGGCGCCTGTTGCTGCCAAAAACAAAGGCCGATCGCGGCAAGCATCAGAGCCAGCGCAGCCTGCGGGCACGCTACAAACTGCAGGAACAAACGTTCATGATGCGGGTGCCGATGGACTCCATCCTCGTCGGCAAAACCCTGGCGCAGAGCCGCATCGGTGCGTCAACGGGCCTGATCATTCTCTCTTTGGTCAGATTCGGGCGCAGTGAGACCTTACCCGGCCGGCAGACCGTTCTGCGCGGCGGTGATCGGCTCCTGGTCAAGGGTCGCCTCGAGCAGTTCCGCGAGCTACAGCGTTGGAGCGACCTCGTCATCGAGCGCGAAGCGCCCGTGCTCAAATCCATGGTTGCCGCCAAAGTCGCGTACGCGGAAGTCGAGCTTGACGCGGGCTCGCCACTGGTTTCGGAGCTGATCCGTCATGCGGCGTTCCGCACCCGCTTCAATGTCAGCGTCGTCGGCGTATGGAGAAAGAATGCTTATCGCCTTACCAATCTCGCCTATGTACCGCTTCGTGCCGGCGAGCGCATTCTTGTCCAGGGCGAAATAGAAGCAGTCGCCGAACTTGAGAAGTTTGCGGATTTCAGCAGCGCGCAACCACTGACCGGCGAGGAGCTGAGCGAGCAATACAACACCGATGAGCGATTGTTTGTTGTGCGACTACCGAAGTACAGCGAACTGGCGGAAGCCACGCTCGACAAAAGCCGCCTAGCCGACGTTTTTGACTTTCGCGTGGTCGCTATCTTTCGTGATGGCAATTTGACAGTGATGCCACGCGGCGACGAAGTACTCGACGGCGGCGACCTGTTGTTGATCGAAGGCCAGCACGAAGACCTCGATGTGCTGCGCGGCCTGCAGGAACTGGATATCGACACCAAGGTATCACCACACCTGGGCGCTCTTGAGTCCGAGCGGCTGACGTTGATGGATGCAACACTCGATCCGCGCTCGAGCCTCGCTGGAAAAACGGTTGGTGAACTCAATTTCAGAGAGCGCTACGGCATCGAGCTTGCGGGCATCTGGCGCGAAGGTGGGCCCGTAGGGGCAGACCTTGCCGACGAACGACTGCAGATTGGCGATGCGTTGCTGTTGCTGGGCCCGCACGAGCGGCTGCAACTTCTCAGCAGTGACTCTGATTTCCTGATTCTGACGCCGCTTGGGCAGGAGCCGCCTGACACACGGCGCGCGCCGCTTGCCGCGGCCATCATGCTGGCCGTTGTATTGAGTGTCATGGCCGGCTATGCACCCATTGCCGTTGCGGCAGTCGTCGGGGGCACCATCATGGTGTTGACCGGCTGCCTGAATATGGAGCAGGCGTATCGCGCAATCGACTGGCGCGCTATTTTCCTGATCGCCGGCATGCTGCCACTGGGCACAGCGATGCAGGCTACCGGCGCGGCCTCGTATCTCGCTGATCAGGTCATCAATTTACTGGGCAATGCCGGACCGTGGCCAGTCATCATGGGTTTATATGTATTGACTGCAATGGCAACCATGATCATTCCGACCGCGGCCCTCGTGGTATTGATGTCACCGATCGTGCTGTCGGCAATGTCGGACCTGGGACTGCAACCAGAGACGGCGATGATGGCGATCGCGATGGCGGCGTCTGCGAGTTTCACGAGCCCGATATCGCATCCGGCGAATATCCTCGTTATGGGTCCGGGCGGTTATCGATTCGTTGATTACATCAAGGTCGGTGTCCCACTCACGCTCGTGGTTTTTGTCACGGTCATGGTGCTGCTGCCAATGCTGTGGCCGCTGGTGCCAGCCTGAAATTGGGGACAGACCACGATTAATTCCCACGCACGACACCAAAAGAGGATCGTGCGTGGGAATTAATCGTGGTCTGTCCCCAATTTCATTCACGGGATCAGGACAGTTGATCCTGTGGTCTTTCGCGATTCCAGGTCGATGTGTGCTTGCGTCGCATCTTGCAATGAATATTTTTGATTGATGCTGATTTTGACGGCACCGCTGGAAATCACTTCAAAGAGTTCGCCGGATGCGGCCAGCAGCCGTTCCCTCGAATCGATGAAATCAAATAGAACCGGCCGCGTAACGTAAAGCGAATGCCGTTTCGCAAGTTCGGCGGGTGCAAATGCATCAACAGGTCCGGATGCATTACCGAAGGTGACCATGACACCGTGTGGCCGCAATGAATCGAGTGACGAGAAAAAAGTATCCCGGCCGACGGAATCGTACACTGCCGCAACCCCCTCGCCGCCGGTTAAGTCCCTGACTTCTGCCGCAATATCGTCGCTGTCCGCCATGATGATATGGGCGCAGCCCTGGGAACGTGCGAGTTCCGCTTTTTCATCCGTACTCACAACGCCAATGACGGTAGCCCCGAGATGGTTCGCCCACTGACTCGTAATTGAACCAACGCCGCCGGCCGCCGCATGCAACAGCACCGCGTCTCCCTTCTGTACCGGATAACTTTTCCGCAGCAGGTACCAGGCTGTCATGCCTTTGAGCATGACCGCAGCCGCCTGCTCGTCCGAGACACCGTCCGGCACCGGCACCAGCTGCCACGCCGGAAAATTGCGGCACTCCGAATACGAATCCGCAGGTCTGCCGGCGTAGGCCACGCGATTGCCAGTCTGCACCTCACTGACCCCGGGTCCCACGGCCTCGACGATGCCCGCAGCTTCACTGCCCAGGCCGGTTGGCAGGTCCATTGGATACAAGCCGGTGCGGTGGTAGGTATCGATAAAATTCAGGCCGATGGCCGTGTGCCGGATACGCGCTTCGCCGTCACCGGGTTCGTCAAGTTCGACCTCTTCGTAGCGCATTACCTCGGGCCCGCCGTACTCGTGCATTCTTATCGCGTGTGTCTTCATTCTTCTCGCCGTGATTTTTTCGGACCGACAGCATATCGGAGCGCGGTCAGAAACCAAAGGGCAGCTCTACCCGTATAATGAAAGGTATGGGACGAGTTGATAAAAAGATCGCGCTGGTTACCGGTGCAGCACAGGGGCTGGGCGCCGCGATCTCAATCATGCTGGCGAATGAAGGTGCGAAAGTCGCGTTGAGCGACATCAATATTGAGGGCGCCAGGGAGGTAGCCAGCGGCATCAATGCTGATCATGTGGACACCGCGATTGCGCTTGAGCAGGATGTTGCGGATGAGACTGGATGGCAACGGGTGCTGGGCCAGGTGCAGGCAGATTTCGGTGGCCTGAACATCCTCGTGAACAATGCGGGCATCGGATCGATTGCCAGTGTCGAAGATGAGTCCTACGAAAACTGGCGGCGCGTACATGCGGTCGACCTCGACAGTGTGTTCCTCGGTTGCAAGTATGGGATACCGCTTATCGCGGAGAGCGGCGGCGGCTCCATCGTTAACATTTCCTCGATATCCGGCATCATTGCCGGCCATAACCTGGCGGCCTACAACTCGGCCAAGGCCGCTGTCAGGCACCTGTCGAAATCCGTCGCGCTGCATTGCGCCCGCGCCGGCAACAATATTCGCTGCAATTCGGTACATCCGGTATTCATCGATACACCGATTCTCGACGGCATGGCGCAGGGCGGGGACAGGAAGGCAGCGCTGCAAAAACTGGGGCGGCAGATTCCGATCGGCCGTATAGGGCAACCCGATGATGTCGCGTACGCCGTCTTGTACCTTGCCTCTGATGAATCGAATTTTGTAACCGGATCGGAAATCAAGGTGGATGGTGGCATCAGTGCGATGTAGTTTTGAGGGTCTCGGGTAATGGGTGATACGGTGGTTATCGCAGGCGCCGGGCACGCTGCTGGCCAGGTCGTCGCCACGCTGCGGCAGAAGAAATTCGATGGGGCAATAATCCTGATTGGTGAAGAACCCTGGTTGCCGTACCAGAGGCCACCCTTGTCCAAGAAATTCCTTGCCGGTGAATTGCCCGCAGAACGGCTGCATTTCAAACCGGAAAGTTTTTACGATGATCCCGGCATAGAGGTGCGACTCGAGACCCGGATCGATTCAGTCGATTGCGACGGCAAAACGTTGCAGACGGCTGACGGCGAGACGCTCGCATTCGACAAACTGGTATTCGCAACCGGCGCGCGGCCGCGGCTCCTGGATCTACCCGGCGTTGATCTCGACGGCATTCATTATCTGCGCACCATTGCCGATGTGACCGGCATCAGGACTCAGCTAATCAAGGGTGCGCGGCTGGTTATCATCGGCGCCGGTTATATCGGCCTTGAAGTTGCAGCCGTTGCCTCGCAGCTTGGCGCAGACGTTACCGTGATCGAGATGGAAGACCGCGTAATGAGCCGCGTTGTCTCGCCACAGATATCAGAGTTCTATCAAAAGGAGCATTCCGCACATGGTGTGAAGTTTATGTTGTCGACCGGCATCTCCGGATTTAGCGGTGATGCACAGGTCTCGGCTGTCGATCTGGCTAACGGTGACCAGGTTGCAGCGGATCTGGTCGTGATCGGAATCGGCGTTGTGCCTAATACTGAACTGGCGTCCGAGGCCGGTCTTGACGTTGACAATGGCATCGTCGTGGACGATCACTGTCAAACATCCGATGCCGATATTTTCGCCGTTGGCGACTGCACACATCACCCAAACGATATTCTCGGATTTCGTGTGCGGCTGGAATCGGTGCATAACGCCCTGGAGCAGGCGAAAACCGCGGCTAGCAATATTTGTGGCGATGAATCTTGCTATGCCCAGGTACCCTGGTTTTGGTCGGATCAATATGACCTCAAGTTACAGATAGCAGGGCTGTCGCAGGGATATGACCAGGCGATAGTTCGCGGCGATCCGGACAGTCGATCATTTTCCTGTCTGTACCTGCGCGATGGTCAGTTGATCGCAGTCGACGCGGTGAACAGCCCGAAAGATTTCATGCAGTCGAAGGCGCTGATTGCAGCACACGCCGTCATCGATCCGGATTTATTGGCAAATGCGGACAATGAATTGAAAAATCTGAATAACCCGTAGGAGCGGATTTATCCGCGAACCGGGATTGAGACATTCGCGGCTAAAGCCGCTCCTACGGCCGCTCCTACAGCCGCTCCTACAGAATTTATTCGTCTTCGCTTACGGGGGTGGGCAAGGTAATCGTCAAACTACCGTCCATCGATACCGGGCCGTCGATCGCAGAATAGGCCTGTACTGTCAGCGATTCCACAGCCTCGCCCGATATACCGGCAAAATTGCCGTTGCCTCCGGTGACTCGACCCGTGCCCAGCGCATTCGGACCTTGCGTCATGATCCTGAAGAAAGATCCTTTCCAGTTATCACCCGAACTCCAGCGTGCCGGTACCACGACTTCCCGCAGGTACGACCAGTAATTTTCGATCTGATCGACGAACAATGTTCCACGGCCCGGAACGTAAATATGCCAGGCACTGTTGACGAGAACCTGGGAACTGATCAGCCTGGTTTGTTCTGAATCAGACGAGAACTTGATTCCAAGTCCCACTGCCCCGCCTCGACTACCGGTTAGCAAATTCACGGCGATGCGCGTATCCACGATGGCCGGTTCCCACAGCTCGGCTACACGATCAGGGTGCGTATCGATAATCGACTCGCCATTGTCGGTGTAGAGTATCGTCTCCCCCGGTACTGCCGTGTACGTGACATCCAGGTGTTCGTCATCCGTCATCGCTAGCGGTGATACTGCCTGGCGTTCGGTGAACGGGTTGTAGTACATACCGGCAACAAATAAGAAAGCGCCAAGCAACATACCCACCAACAGTGAAACCAGGTACTTCATTGTTCGTCACTCAGTTGACCGACGAACGCGGTGATCAATTCGATTCGCCCGTCGACATTCAGATCCTCGTCTTCGAAGTCTGTGATGTACTGTTCAATGACAGTACCGCTCAATGTTTCGAAGTCCCGGGTGCCTGCCATCAACCTGCCATTGCGATGACCCTCGGCTGACGGCGCCACATCCATTTGCAGATAAATAGTGCCTCGCGCCGGCAGATGCACCGTCCACTCGATGAACGCACCGGTTTTTTCCGACGCACTGGCAAGCCGGCTTGCGACACCAATAACGACATCGTTGCGGTCGCGGATCTTGAACATTTCTGTCTGGAGATCGCCGAACAGTTCTTCTGCCGGCCAGTCGAGTCCTGCCGGCAAGGCATTATCCACGCCGGCCAGACCGATCAGAATGCGGTCGCGTGGCAAATCGATGCGATAAGTTTCAACATTGCCGCCGTTCGACCGTACCGATATAAGCGACGGCTCTCGATGAAGATCTACAACAGGCACCGAGTACGTCAACGCAAAGGCCCCAAGCAGACCTAGCGCTATTCCGAGATAAAAAGTCTTAAACAATCGGTTAACCCGTCAAGAAAAATCAAAGCGGCTGTTTGATGCGACCCATTCGAGGCAGATTTTAGTTAAATTGGCGCGTCGTCTCAGCATTTCCGCATTGAATTGTGATCCATTCCCCATTTTTCGCCCGATCAGTCCTGAATCAGTCGCCCGATGGGCCATTTCGCACCGATTCAGCCAATTCAGTACAATCCTGCATTACCTGCCATGGACAGGCAAGTAACACAATTATTGCACCACCGGCGGTCAACGATGAAAGCAATATGCCTATGGTCAGGCCCGCGTAACGTTTCGACAGCGCTCATGTACAGTTTCGCGCAGCGCGACGACACGCTAGTCGTCGATGAACCGCTGTATGGACATTTCCTGCGCGTAACCGGAACGATCCATCCTGGCCGGGATGAGGTTCTGGCGACGGTGAATTGTGACGGCGATGCGGTCATGAATGAGCTGCTTGCTGAAGAGAGCGAACCGGGACGGGACATCCTGTTCATGAAACAGATGGCGCATCACCTGGTGGACATCGATCAGAGCTTCATGCAGCAGACACAAAATATTTTCCTGGTACGCGATCCGCAGCAGATGTTGCCATCACTTACGACCCAGATGCCGCATGCACAACTGGTGGATACCGGTCTCGAAACCCAGTGGCGTCTTTACAAAGAATTGATCGACGCCGGCCAGCAACCGGCGGTCCTGGATTCGCGCCAGTTGTTGCTTGATCCTGGCGCCGTGCTGTGGAAACTGTGCGCGCACCTGAAGATCCCCTACACAGACGACATGTTGAGCTGGCCTGCCGGGGCGCGGCCGGAGGACGGTATCTGGGCACCACACTGGTATCACGCCCTGCATAAGAGTACTGGTTTCTCAGCCTACATCGCAAAGCACGATTTTCCCGAAAGACTCGAACCGTTGCTGGCAGAATGCAAACCCTGGTACGACAAATTATTTGAGCGCGCCATACGCGCCGGTACTGGAGCATAGTGTTGCAATCCCCCGACCCGCGAAATCAAGACATCCTGATCTACGTAAACGGCGAACTGCTACCGAGATGCGACGCGAAGGTGTCCGTGTTCGACAGCGTCGTGCAAGGTGGCGATGCCGTATGGGAAGGGCTGCGGGTATACAAGGGCCGCATCGCTGCGCTCGGTGGGCATCTGCAAAGACTGCAGAATTCAGCGAAGACGCTGGCATTTGCCGACGTCCCGACATCAGATGAGGTTCGCCAGGCCTTGTTCAGCACGCTCGAAGCAAACGGTATGACCGACGAAACCCATATCAGGCTAACGCTGACGCGTGGCGAGAAGATTACGTCCGGGATGAATCCGAAACTCAATCAGTCAGGTTGTTCACTGATCGTTCTCGCGGAGTGGAAGCCGCCGGTATACGCGGACTCCGGTATCAGTGTTATTACCTCATCCATCCGGCGCAACACGCCTGAATGTCTCGACTCGAAAATTCACCACAACAATCTCCTGAACAACATTCTTGCAACCATCGAGGCCAATGTTGCGCAGGTTGACAGCGCGGTAATGCTCGATATTCGCGGTTACCTGTCTGAAACAAACGATACCAACCTGTTCCTGGTGATTGACGGCGTGTTGTTGACACCGTTTGCCGATAGTTGCCTGCCTGGACTAACCCGGAAAATGATTCTCGACATCGCTGCAGAGGAAGGAATCCCGGCGAAAGAAAAAAACCTGTCGATCACCGAACTGTATACAGCCGACGAAGTGTTCACGACCGGCACCATGGGAGAATTGACGCCGGTACTGATGGCTGATGGCAGAACAATTGGAAACGGGAAAGCCGGGGATTTGACAGTACGGCTGCAAAAGTTACATCGACAGTACGCCTGGGATCACGGCGAGGCGTTGCCGTTCGCGTAGTTACAACTTACTCACCGGCGGGCGGCTATCAGCCATGAGGTAATCCAAAGCCCTCTGCGCCTGCTTTGGATTGGCAAGATCCCGGGGCTCCAGCATCTCGCATCCATCCCTGACCATTTCGTCGATGTTGACAGGATAGAATTTGCAGTCGTCGGGACGGTCATCGTAGATACGACAGATATACTTGTTTTGCTTGGGTAGTTTCCGCAGCCAGGGACATCTCAACATTTGTTTTCCGGTGACGGGGCTTATCCAGATTTTTCCTCCACTGGCATAACTGGAAATATCCGGTCTGTGAGTTTCCCACCAGTCTATCTCGCTCGCTGAAGCAGATAGACCACCGTTAGCATAGAGCGTGCAACACTTTCCACACTGATTACAGTCTTTCACAGTATTGTTGGCCCTAGGGGTCTGCGTTTAGGCGCAACCGTCCTGTAAGTAATAATGCGCGAGATACTCCTCGAAGCTTATGTCATCAGACTTCTCGATTTCGTGTTGTCGCTCTATGGACTGGCGGGCTTCGTCTTCGTAGACATTGAGACGATCATCGTCAAGTGGCTCGATTTCGGCAAAGTATTCCTTGTGCCCTCGAGCGGCGGCCATCGCAAAATGATAAAACGCCGTTTTATTTTGCCGTAATTCTTCCAGGATACGTGCTGACGGCGTGGCCTCCGGGTTCTGGAGCAACTCGGATTGAGCGTCTACGGCCTGTACGTAGTCGTCACTGCCCTCACCACGATCGACAATCTCGGCAATCGCTCTGACGTCGCGCATGATTTCCGATGCCCATTCGATCAGCGGGCGTTCCGTCCCGCGATCGAAAAGCTGCAATTCCGGGTCGCGACCTTGTGTTGCCGTTGCAGATTGATTACGTGCATTTTCTTGCCACAGCGCGTCGTCAAACTCCGGACTTTCCTCCAACAGGCAATATATGAGAAATACCTCCATGAATCGCATCGCGTTCTGATTGATACCGACAGGATCAAATACATTCAGATCCAGCGACCGTACTTCAACATACTCGACACCCCCACGGCGCAAAGCAACTGTCGGACGTTCGCCTGACAATGCAACCCGCTTCGGTCGTATTGGACTGTAATACTCGTTCTCGATCTGCAGCTGATTGACGTTCAGTTGCCGCCTTTCGCCATCGACTTCGATGCCGATCGCTTCGAAATCCGGATCCGGCTTGCAAATTGCCCCACTTAGGTCGCTTATATAATCATCGATGCTATTGAGCGATATCTTGATGCCGGCCTGAGCCTTGCTGCTATATCCCAGGTCACTCATTCGAAGTGAGGTGGCAAACGGCTGGTAGAAAGTATCCTTGTCGAAACTCGGCATTTTCGAATTCTCGCCGCCGATAAATGATTTACACAGCGCCGGTGATGCACCGAACAAGTACAGTGCCAACCAGCCGAGCCGGCGAAAATTCCGTACCAGCCCGAGATAGGCATTGGAACGAAAATCGCTCGCATCTTGCGAGGATCTTTCGAGGTCCTGGTATACAGGCCAGAATGCCGTTGGCAGCGAATAGTTAAAGTGTACGCCCGCAATTGTCTGCATCTTGCGACCGTAGCGGTATCCCAGGCCGTTGCGGTAAACCGTTTTCATCCGTCCAACGTTCGAGCTTCCATAGTGCGCGAGCGGAATATTGCTGTCACCAGACATCACGCATGGCATGCTCGTCGTCCACAAAAGCTCATCGCCTATGTGTGTATAGGTAAATTGGTGAATCTCGCAGAGAACACGCAATGTCTCCCACGTATTTGCGTAGGCAGGCGTAACGAATTCGAGTAACGCTTCTGAGAAATCTGTAGTTATGAACCGATTGGTCAACGCAGAACCGAGACCAATCGGATGCGGCTGGTCTGATAAATGGCCGTTGTTGCCGACCCGCAACGATTCCTTCTCGATGCCTTTAAGGCCGCCGGACAAAACATCCGGGGGCGCTGTGCTGGCCAGCTGCGCTATGCGATCTTCAACTATCCTGCTCAATCGAGGCGGTCTCCGAAATAACCGGCCACTAATGGCCAAAGCAGGACTATACAGGCGACCCAGATAGCTGCCAACGGCACGAATTCGACGATGGATTCTCATCGCTTTTTGTTCTGTCGATCTGTGGTTGGCTGGTAATTGGTCTATGATTGGATGGCCGAAACGAACGACAGGACGACATGACCGTAAGTCTCCGGAAATCCTGGCTCGCGCTTTCAATAGCCTGCGTTTTCATGCTGTTCAGCGACCCTGCACATGCGCTGCGCTGCGGCAGCCGGCTCGTCAAAGACGGGATGCACGAGTCGCAAATCATCGATATGTGTGGCGAGCCGGTCTCGCGGCGTCAGCTGGGCTACGTATTGCGACCCTACATAGTCAAACGACCTGCAGGCATCCTCGGGATGCATTCCACAAGACATGTATACAGCGGCTTTAATGAGGAGCTTCTCGTAACTGAACTGGTGTTCAATTTCGGACCGCATAAATTGATGCGGATTATGAGATTTGAGAGTGGTCAGTTAACGTCAATTCGCACTGCTGGCTATGGCTATCGCGAAAAAGGCAACTGACAGTTCGTCAATTGCGGACGCCTTCACAATCCTGATCGCTCGAAAGGGCTATTATTTGCAGCGCTTGGCTAGCAAAACACTTCGCACGGAGAAAATTGATCAATGAGTGACGATACCAAGAGACGATTCACGACGCCAATGCCGGACCGGGCACGTTGATCAGTGAGGGCTGCAAGATCAAGGGTGTTATTACCGGCAGGGGAAATTTCATGATAAACGGCGAGGTCGATGGCGAGTGTGACATTGAGGGCACCGTCACCCTGACGAAGGACGGTATCTGGCGTGGCACGATAAAGGCGGATTCGGTCATTGTAGCCGGGACGATCGAGGGCGACGTTTACGCGGCAACCGGGGTCGAGATCGGCGACACGGCGCGGGTCTCCGGGACCGTGTCCGGTGCATCGATCGCCGTTGCGGAGGGCGCGATCGTCGAAGGCGTGATGCAGACTACGGGGCAAAGCACGCCAACGGAGTTTATTGAAAAACGCCAGGGGCAGGAAGTCGACAATTAGCGTCGAAAATTGGGGCCCTGATCCCCGCCAGATCTACGCACATTTCGCCGGTCGGTCGCGCGGTTGCTGCTGATTATGTCACTACGGTCGGACCGCTCGATGAGCCCCTGGGTACGATTCCGCGAAAATTAGAGGCGATACGGTCACTTCCGCACGGCCGACTGGGCCGCCGATGAGCCGCCCCCAAGGTCTTCGATCCGAAATAGGCGAAGTGGTAGACTATCCGGGTGTATAACAACAATAAATGTTCTGCATAGCCTGAGTGAACAGGTTGTCGCAGAACTAGTCGGATAATTAAGAATAATGACCGGCAGAGTTCTACCCAGATATGTGATCCTCGTGTCGACCCTAACGCTGGTCGTTATCGGCATCATGTTGTCCATTTTTTACGGCCAGTACCGCTGGCTTGCCAGCGGCATCGTATCCAGCAGCGTTGAGCAACACCAGCTCAGCCTGAGTGCCAGCTTCGAGCGGCGAGCGAGAGCAGCGTTGCATCGCATTGCAGATTCCTTGTCGGTCGCAGAGGTCGACGACTTCGGGCCAAGATCCTGGTGCTGGGCGAGGCCATCGCGCATCAGCGCTCACCTCGTCGGCCTGAGGTACGTCCAGTCTGACGGCACCCATGTGCAGTCCGGCGAACCCGTCGAAGATCCTGCGACTAACAGTCCTCTCTGGCGCGCCGACTATATGTATATGACCTACCCCGTTCAACGCGATGATGTCTCCATGGGCACGTTGATCAGCGGCTATTCATTGTCATCCCTGTCTCAGGAAATACTGGCATTCGAACAGCGATTGGTACAACAGGGTGCGCAGCGTCGACAGGATAGCGTGTTGTGGATCGGCGGAGCCACACTGGTCATGCTCGGACTATGCGGTGCGGTCATTTGGCTGATCGCCAAAGCACAAGCCATGCGTATTCGTGAGTTGAAGGTACAAGCCAAGAAACTGAGCGAATCAGATTTTGGTGAACCTCTTGAGGTGCTTCGTGGTGACGAACTCGGCGATCTCGCTGAAGTCTTCAACGACATGCGTGAAAAGCTGCAACACACGACGATTTCGAGGGACTACGTCGACAATGTTTTGTCCGGCATGAACGAAGCGATCATTGTTACCTCTGCAGACGGCACGATCACACGCATAAACGATGCAACGTCTCGCCTGCTCGACTACTCGGCCGATGAACTTGTCGGTCAGAGCATGGACCTTATCGTTGACCGGAAAAAAGGCCGGCCACTCGAACCGGATTCAGGGTCGGGTATTCCGCGCGAGGCTTTTCTGGTGGCGAAATCGGGCACTCCAATACCTGTTTCATATACGAGCTCATCTATTAGTGATGATAATGGGCTGGCCGGTGATTGTATTTATGCCGCCCAGAACATTACTGAGCGGCGCAAAACAGAGCGCAGAATCCGCTACCTGGCAA
>PVMK01132275.1_pt1 | contig 17456 bp, 20 predicted proteins | sample 1853481 | NCBI WGS metagenome assembly PVMK01 (sample SAMN08533507, study PRJNA380276) | Marine sediment metagenome, whole genome shotgun sequencing project.
ACTTACCTACACAGCGTACCTGAATTTAGACGAGTTTTAGTTAAAGGAATATATGAAGTTCACAGAATTCAATTTTCACCCCAAGGTTGCTGCTGGAGTCACAGCTGCTGGCTATGTTACCCCGACCCCAATCCAGGCCAAGTCGATCCCGACGATTCTTGCTGGCCGTGCCGGTCTGGGGCTTGCCCAGACCGGGACGGGTAAGACAGCCGCCTTTGCTCTGCCTATTTTGCAACGTCTGATAAATGGTCGCCGTGGTCATGTTCGTGCTCTGATTGTCGCGCCGACGCGCGAGTTGGCCGAGCAGATTAATGCTGCGATTGGCAGCCTGAGCCAGGCGACCGGTCTGCGTAGTATCACCATCTACGGCGGTGTTAAAATCAACCCGCAAATCGCCCGTCTCAAGCAAGGTGCTGACATTGTGGTTGCCTGTCCTGGGCGCTTGCTTGATCACATTAAGCAGAAGACCATCAATCTCAGCTGCCTTGAAGTGTTGGTGCTCGATGAAGCCGACCAGATGTTCGATATGGGCTTTTTGCCGGACATCCGGAGGCTGCTTACACACCTGCCGACGCAGCGTCAGACCCTGCTTTTCTCGGCGACCATGCCGAAGGAGATTCGTAGCCTGGCTAAAGAAGTCTTGCGCGATCCTGAAACGGTTCAGGTTGATATTGTGGCTCCGGCAGTCACGGTCAGCCATGCTCTCTATCCGGTCGACGAAGCTCGCAAAACCGATCTGTTGTTCGCTCTTTTGAAGCATACCGATACCGGCTCGGTGCTGGTCTTTACTCGCACCAAGCATCGTGCCAAGCGCCTCGGTGAAAAACTTAGCAAGATCGGTTACAAGGCGGCTTCGTTGCAGGGCAATCTGTCACAGAACCGTCGACAGGCAGCGCTGGACGGTTTCCGCGATGGCAGCTACCAGATCCTGGTCGCTACCGACATCGCCGCCCGAGGCATAGATGTCAGCCAGGTTTCTCATGTGATTAACTTTGATATGCCCAATACTCCTGAAGCCTATATTCATCGTATCGGTCGAACCGGACGAGCTGCCCGCAGTGGAGATGCTTTTACCTTGGTGACCTCTGCTGACCGCTCAATGGAACGAGCTATTGAACGGGTCCTCGGTCGCTCCATTGAACGACGCACACTGGATGGGTTTGCACCTTCGGTAAATGTTTCCTCAGCTTCTGAACATGCGCATCGCAATAGCCGTGGTTGCAAACCGGCAGGGAAGTGTGAACAAGGAAATGTCCCCTCAGGAAAACCAACTTCTGACCGGTCGAGAAGTTCTCGTAACCGTCCCCGTTTCTCAGGACGTCCCAATAAGTCCGTGACTGCTTCTTCGGGTGGTTAATAGACTTTGCCGGGGTTAGTCAGGTCTCACTGTTAAGGGCGGCTCTCCAGTCGCCCTTAACTCTTTGTGTGAAGTTGGCATCTTCTGTAAAGACTCTTCTCGCTGTGTGCATTTAAGCCTTGCTTTTTGGAAAATTATCATGTACGTTTCTTCAACTTAAGAAAGTTTGTGTAAGTTTATGCCGCTCTTCAGATTGACAAGGTGTCAACATTGATCAAAACACGCAGACCCTCTGGGCTGTGTGTTTTTTACTTTTAGGCGACTGAAAATTTGCACAACCAAAAGTTCCCAAGGGGAACATGGAGAAAAAAATGGCAGAAGGTACAGTTAAGTGGTTTAATGACGCAAAGGGTTTTGGTTTTATCGAGCAGGATGATGGAGCTGACGTTTTTGTTCATTTTTCCGAGATTCAAGGGGACGGTTTCAAATCTCTCGCCGAGGGAGATCGTGTAACTTTTGATGTCACCCAGGGCCAAAAGGGTCCTCAGTCGTCTAATGTGAACAAAATATAAGTTAAGTTTCGCATGTTTTCGCAAAAGAGCCCCGCGAATTATCGCGGGGCTCTTTTTTCTAGTCGCAATCTGTTTGTGATATCTGATAGCCTCTGAGCTCAAACGAATTTTTTTGTTTCAGTTCGGACAACCAATAGCCAAAAAGGACAATGCAATGGCCAGAAAACCTAATTACGGCTATGAAAAGCGCCAAAAAGAAATTGCCAAGAAAGCTAAGAAAGAGGAAAAACGGAAAGCCAAGCTGGAGGAGAAAGAGGCCAGTTCTCAGGAGTCTTCAGATGAGTCTTCAAATGAGTCTTCAAATGAGTCTTCAAATGAGTCTTCAAATGAGTCTTCAAATGAGTCTTCAAATGAGTCTTCAAATGAGAGCTAACTGGTAAATCATTCTCTTCGTTTTTTGCCATACAGTTACCAGTAATACAGTTTGAAATATCCTTGAAATCCAGACAAGAAAAGGGCAGACACTTTATACATAAGGTGTCTGCCCTTTTTTGATTTTTCCCTGGGTGGGGCTTTATTGAACCTCTTACTTTATTACCCCGTCAAGGGGCAACTTCAGTCGAGGCAGGCGAGTTATTTACAGCGCATCGTTTTTACACCGTCTTCAAAGAGAACCTTGATTTTTCGCGGCCCCCCCAGACTCTGCACAATGCCGACTCCGAACACAGGGTGATTCATCAGTGATCCTACTTTAAAGGCAGTCGTCATAGAGTAATCAGTTTTCTGTTTGCCACTCATGCCGGGCATCAGTTCTTCCCATTCTTTTCTTTGGGCGATTTTCGGGTCAACGGTTCGTCTCACTGCAGGTTTTTTGGGGGCTGTGGGCGGGCGATACTTGTGTTGTCCACTGCATGTATTGCACTCGACCTTGACTGGCACATCTTTGGCCATTGCGACAATTACGTGGTTGGTGTTTTTGCGGCACTTGGTGCAGCGGGCTTCGATTGGATCACCAGCCGAAGGTATGGTGCTTTGCATAGTCGAGACTCCCTTACTTGAGACGAGTCAATTATGACCAATGAAAACCAGGAAAGTCACTGGAAGATATGGGCAAATTGACAATTGACGTATTGGAAAACCCGGCACGACCTTTTAAGTTGTTTCTGCCGTAATATTGCATCAATACGGTTTGAAGGCCTTTGGTCATGCGAGAGATGGCTGAGCTACAAATCCATCCCGCACTATACATGCCTCTAATAATAAAAGATACTAGTTATAGGCTTTCAGGTCTTCATGTTTCTAGCCTTGAACAACCGCCCACAGCTCTTGTGAACGCCTTGACTTTTGTTGACGCTGATGTTAGAAGCTCGAAGTTCGTTAAAACTACTAAAAAATTATTGGAGGATAACATGGAACGCACATTCGCAATCATCAAGCCCGATGCTTTCGCTGCTGGCAATGCTGGCAAGATCCTGGCCCGTATTTACGCTGAAGGTTTCAAGGTTGTCGGCATCAAGAAACTCTACATGAGTAAGGTTGAAGCTGAAGGTTTCTACTATGTTCACAAGGAACGTCCTTTCTTCGCTGAGTTGACCGATTTTATGAGCAGCGCTCCTTGCATCGTCATGACTCTTGAGGCTGAAGGCGCAATCCTCAAGTGGCGTGACCTTATGGGTGCAACAAACCCGGCTGAAGCTGCAGAAGGAACCATGCGTAAAGAGTTCGGTGGCAGTATCGGTGAAAACGCCACTCATGGCTCCGATGCTCCGGAAACGGCTTCATTCGAGATTTCTTACTTCTTCTCCGGGTTGGAGCTTCTTTAAACTCTTCCGTAGAAGAAAAACTTGAGTCACCAGGAGCCCTTCGGTACAATCCGGAGGGCTCCTGCCTTTTGGCACTCTACATGTTTGAAATCTAATACGTTGTTCACAAATCAGGTAACTATCCTTTGACTGAAATAATGCACTCCAACCAACCTGTTGATCTGAAGGACTTGAGTCCTGACGCACTTGTGGGTTTTCTTGCCGGAATGGGTAAGGAAAAATTCCGAGCTGAACAAATTTTGCGCTGGATTTACCAGCGTGGGGTCGAAGACTTTGTTGAGATGACAGATCTGGCCAAATCTTTTCGTGAAGAATTGAGTCAGCGTGCGACTATCTCGCGCTTTACGCATGAAGTTGTTGAAGTCAGTTCTGACGGGACGCGCAAATTTCTATTTCCTCTTCACGATGGTAAAAGTGTTGAAACCGTTCTGATTCCAATGGAGAGTGGGCGCCATACTCTGTGCGTGTCGACCCAGGTTGGTTGTGCCATGCAGTGCTCTTTCTGCCTCACGGGAACCTTTGGTCTGGAACGCAACCTGGCAACCAGTGAAATCGTCAACCAGGTCTGCGCTGTACGTAAAGACTACACCGTTGATAACATCGTCATGATGGGCATGGGAGAGCCACTGCACAACTTGAATAATGTCGTTGATGCTCTGAAGATTCTTTACGTTGCAACCGGTTTTGATTACAGTTCAAGAAAAGTCACTTTATCAACCTCAGGCCTGGTTCCAGAGATGCTCGAGCTCGGTCATCGCATCAAGGTTAATCTGGCGGTCTCCCTCAATGCGACGACTGATGCAGTCCGCGATGAACTGATGCCGATCAACAAGCGTTATCCTCTGGCTGAGTTAATGGAGGCGTGTCGGCGATATCCTCAGGCACCTCACCAGAGAATTACTTTTGAATATATCCTCATCAAGGGTGTCAACGACAGTCAGACTGATGCCAAACGCCTTGTAACATTGCTGCATGGAATTAAAGCTAAGGTCAATTTGATTCCCTTCAACGAGCATTCAAACTCCTCTTTTAAAACTCCTGACGAGTCCACCATACGTGCTTTTCAAACTTACCTGCTGGATCGACAGATTGTTGCGATTCGCAGGGCGAGCAAAGGGCAGGATATTTCTGCTGCCTGCGGGCAGTTGAAGGGGAAGTTAGAGAGTAAGCTGTAAGGCTGTAATCGGGAATCCAGACTTTAAAACCTTGGATCTCCGATAGAATCATTCGGGGATGACAGACTTTTTGTAAACAATTCAGAGTGTGCTGAATAGTTGCAAAACCTTTCATGGAGAATAGAGATATGGATCAGATGACGATTGGCGTGATTGGCGGTAGCGGCCTGTATGAAATAGAGGGGCTTACGGATATTGAGGAGGTGCGTCTCGAGACACCATTCGGTGACCCCAGCGACGCTTATATCACCGGAAAGCTGGAAGGGGTCAAAATGGTTTTTTTGCCACGGCATGGTCGTGGTCATCGCCTGCTGCCTTCTGAAGTGCCTTATCGCGCTAACATCTACGGCATGAAGAAGCTCGGCGTGCAGCGGATTATTTCCGTATCTGCCGTCGGCAGTATGAAAGAGGAAATCGTCCCGGGGCATATCGTTATCCCTGACCAGTTTTTTGATCGAACTCAGGGCAAGCGAGCCTCCACATTTTTTGGTCAGGGTGTGACGGGACATGTCCAATTCGCAGATCCTGTCTGCGAGGAGCTTAGTGATGTCCTCGTTGCCGCCGGTCAGAGTGCCGGAGCGACGGTTCATAAGGGTGGCACCTATATCTGCATTGAGGGCCCAAACTTTTCTACGCGCGCTGAATCGACGATTTATCGTTCCTGGGGCGTTGATATTATCGGTATGACCAACATCCCGGAAGCACGCCTGGCCCGCGAAGCAGAAATCTGCTATGGCACGGTTGCGCTGGCGACTGATTATGATTGCTGGCACGACGGCCATGAAGACGTCACAGTGGAGGCAGTGCTGACAATTATCAAACAGAATGTTGATATGGCCCGCAACATCATTAAACAGGCGGTAAGCTCACTCTCCTCAGTACCAAGATGCAAGTGCGGTGAATCTTTGAAGTTCGCTATTATGACAGATCATTCGCTCATCCCGGAGCAGACGCGCAAGGATCTTGAGCCGATCATTGGTAAATATCTCGATTAGCTCTGTCAGCAGCGTTGCTAAAAATCAGCAGATTTGCTTAAATGATAACCTATTGTTATCTCAGATAAATTATTTGTCTAAGATCAGGCAAAGGGAACAAGGAGCAGTATGGATATCCTGGTTATTGGGTCGGTAGCTTTCGACAGTGTTGAAACACCTTTTGGACGTGGTGATGATGTTCTCGGAGGATCTGCGACCTACTTTTCAACGTCAGCCAGCTTCTTCACTGGCGTACAATTGGTTGCCGTTGTTGGTGAGGACTTTCCTGACGAGCCACGGCAATTCCTGACCTCTCGTGGAGTCGATTTAGCCGGTCTACAAACCCGCCCAGGCAAGACCTTTCGCTGGAAGGGCCGTTATGGTTATGATCTGAACGAAGCCCATACTCTGGAAACCCATCTAAACGTATTCGAAACTTTTCACCCGGAACTCCCGGATACCTATCGCCAGGCCAAATTTGTCTTCCTGGCTAATATCGATCCTGAATTACAACTCGAAGTTTTGCAACAAGTTGAAAAACCAAAGTTGATTGCCTGCGATACGATGAACTTCTGGATCGACGGTAAGCGTGATGCTCTGATCCGTACTTTAGGGCACGTTGATATTCTTGTGATCAACGAAGCAGAAGTGCGCCAACTGGCAGATGAAGCTAATCTGGTCAAAGCGTCTCGAGCTGTGCTGGCGATGGGGCCGAAAACACTGGTTGTAAAACGTGGTGAATACGGAGTATTGGTCTTTACTGAACATTCGATTTTTTCTGCTCCGGCTTATCCTCTGGAAGAGGTTTTCGACCCAACAGGTGCTGGCGACACTTTTGCTGGCGGGTTTATGGGCTATCTGGCGGCCACCAATAATCTGTCTGACGAGACTATTCGCAAGGCAACGGTTTTCGGCAGTGTTATGGCTTCTTTTACCGTTGAAGATTTTAGCCTGGATCGGTTGCGAAAATTGACTTGGTCAGAGATCGAAGATCGTTTCCGTCGTTTTCAGACACTGACAGCATTCGAAGGTTTATAATGACCATGAGTTCATAAATTCCCGCGTTTAATTTTAGTCGTAATTTACTCATAAAGTCAGGATAAGGGCAGGAGGTCTACATGTTCGAGTGGGATAAATCGATTAATGACATCAATGTTCCTGCCAGTAAGGTTATGCACCTTTTTCGCTCCATGCGCGAGGTGCAGTTAGCTCTTCCAGGTGTTTCAGCACAGCAAGCCAGCGCATTCCTTTGCCAATATCAGGTTGAGGGCGGAATTGCCACTGTTGCCGTCTTTCATCTCCACAAAAGCAAGGTGCTGAGTTTTTACTTTAGTGACCCGCGAGTTGTCCCTGCACAGAAAACAGACAGCATATTGGATCAGGGCCTGAATTTCGTCGAATCAATGGGCTTTCTTATGACGGATCAGGACATTCATCTGCTTGATGAAGCTGATCAGAAGATGCTTTGGGCATCTTTGCCGATGAAAGCAGGTTTGTCAGAAGAGGAAGGACCTGCTCCTGATGAAGTTCCAGCCCCAAAGACGAAAGAAAAACCTGTCGCCAAGGTTGAGGCAGCTAGCGCTAAAGCAACCCCTGTAGAGAAGAAAGAGGCGTCTGTTGCAGTGACGGTCAGTAAGGCCGTTAAAGAAGTCGCCACAGTCGTTGCACCTGTTGGGGCGGCTCCAAAGGCTGAGCCTAAGACAGAAACTACTGAAAACGTTGATGACTTGCTCGCGGCAGTCGAAGCCATGCGCGCCAAACGCCCCGGCTTGCGGGCACGCAAATCAGCACCGTCGGTAGAAGAGATGGATCGCCGCCGATTGCAACTGCGTGAAACTGTTGGCCGGATCCTGGCCTCCCTTTGAGCCATTCAAGAAAGGTTTATTTGTGATGCAATACCGTTTACTTTTGACAGGTTTGGTCATTCTCACCGTCAGTTTTGCCGCCTGTGTCCCTTACGAAGAAGTCAGGCCAGCAAAAGAACGTGCAACGTATCATTACATGCTGGGGGTCGCGGCACTGGATGAGAAGAATCCGACTGATGCTCTTAAAGAATTCCTGCTTGCTGAGGAGGCTGACGACCGTGACCCCAAGATTCAGTCTGTTCTGGCGCAAGCCTATTGGCTTAAGCAGGCACATGGTTTGGCCGAAGAACACTTTCAAGCAGCAATTGAGCTAAGCGACGGCGAACCTGAATATTACCAGAACATTGCTGCACTCTACCTCACCATGGAACGCTATGATGATGCGATCAGCTCGTTTCGAACCGCTGCAGAGAATCTTCTTTTTGATCGACCTGAGCTGTCGTGGACTGGGATCGGTTTTGCCAACTTTCAAAAACAGGACTATGCTGCCGCCGAACGCTCTTATAAAAAATCGATAGCTATCAATCCACGTTATTACATGGCACCTTTTCGTTTAGGAGAGCTCTATTACAGTCAGGGGCGGCCAGTTGAAGCTCTCGATATGTTTACCCGTACTGTTGAGTTGGCTCCCCGATTCCCCGACGGTCATTATTGGCAGGGCTTGGTTTACATGAAGATTAAAGATGCCGAGAAGGCAAAGCTGGCTTTCAGGGAAGTTGTTCGTCTTGCGCCCCAAAGTGAAACAGCTCGTTTGGCAAATAATTATCTGAAGATTATAAACAAATGATGGAAAATGAAGTTGATGACGCTGGCCTAAAGCTTAACGTTTAAAACGAAAAGATCGGTTACTCTCTCCAAGGTGTTATGTTAATCATGAACACTCATCCCTCCCGGTGACGCCTCGCGTCTGCTTGCTTTGTCTGAAGGCTTGCTTATAATCTATATCGACGACAGTGCTTCACATCTATACGCGTTGCATGACTGACTGGATCTGACTCGGAAAATCAACCCTTGGAGAATAATCATTATTATGGTGATTGTATGTCCTGCATGTCAGGCACGCTACCGTATTAACCCTTCCGCTAGCAAAGCAACAGTGGCCAAGGTCAAATGCCCTGGATGTGAGCATGTTTTTAATATCTCATTACTTGAAGAGGACATCATTCAACAGGAAAGCTTTATGTCCGGGAAACCAGTTGTTCTGGTCGTTGATGATGCGCGTTTTTTTCGGGAAATGATCAAGGATATCCTCAAAGATCTTCCAATCGAGATAGTCCTGGTCGCCGATGGCAATGAAGCCTGGCAGCAGATCACTGCACTCGTTCCTCAACTTGTCTTGCTCGATTTGAATATTCCCGGTAAAAATGGCAAAGAAATTTTGCAATTTATGCAAAAATCTCCTCATCTTGAACAGGTTAAAGTCCTTGCCATGAGTGGTGTTGAGCGTGGCGATGAAACCGCTGCAGAGGTTCGACGTATTGGCGCCGATGATTTTATCAGCAAATCTTTCAAACCCATTGAGCTCCAAGACCGTGTCAGAAACATCCTGGGCCTTTAAACATGGTGATTCAGCCGATCAGCTCGTCAACGAGATTCGTCGGCTGACCCAGGTCGAGAATTTCGACCTGGCGGTTGTCCTTGGTTCTGGCTGGCATAAGGCTGCTCAACTTGGCGAAATCCTTGGCGTTTTCAAGTACAATGATTGGGCCTGCTTTCCTGCCGGTCAGATTACTGGCCACAGTGGTGAACTGATCGCGGTTCGAACTCCTTTCTGTAACATTCTGTTTTTCTCTGGCCGCTTTCATTGTTATCAGGGCCTTAGCGCGTTTCAGGCGGCTTTCCCCGTGCGGTTGGCTGGCACGTTGGGCTGCTCACGTATCTTGCTGACCTGTGCGACGGGTGGGGTCAACCGAAACTATCGGCCTGGTGACTTCATGTTGGTCGATGATCATTTGAATCTGCTTGGTGATAACCCTTTACGCGGCCTCTCGGGCAACACCTTTGTCGATTTGACCGGGATGTACAAACAAGATGTTTACGATGTCCTGTTGAAGTGTGTTACGCCCAGTATGACATTACATCGCGGCGTCCTGGCAGCTATGCCTGGACCTTCCTATGAGACTCCGGCAGAAATACGTTTTCTTGAGGCAGCAGGCGTCGATGTGGTCTCCATGTCAACTGTTCCTGAAGCTATTATGGCCCGCTATCTTGGTATGCAAGTCGCTGCGGTTGCATTTGTTGCCAACTATGCTGCGGGCTTGAGTCCTGTTGCAGTATCGCACCAGGATGTTCTTGACTGTAGCGTAGAACACGCTCATTTATTTCCTCTTCTGGTGAGTCTTTTTGTTGAGGCCTGGCAAGATGTAAATGCCAGTAATACCGACTGATTTCTTTTCTTTCGTTGTCTCGTAACCTGCTGTTTTACAATGCTATTTTAATGTGCATTTCACTGGTTTGTCCCTTGACAGCGAAGGTCTCCATGTTAGACTTTCGACAAATCAATTAACGTAGAGGACATTTTGGGCGAAGCGATAAAACGCATATTGATTGTTGATGACGAAGAGAACACCCGAATTGGGCTGAGTAAATTATTGTCCCAGGAAGGTTTTGAGGTAGAGAGTGCTGCTAATGGTAATGAAGCTCTTGATTATCTTGGCCGTAGAAAGGTTAATCTGGTCATCAGCGACATCAACATGCCGGAGATGAATGGTTTGGTTTTTCTGCGTGAACTCAGCCGTAAATTCCCGAGTACGAATGTCATTATGATAACGGCGTATGGTGGCGTTGAATCATATCTTGAGGCGATGAATTTGGGTGCTTACGAATATCTTCACAAGCCTGTAAGGCTTGATGAACTTCGTTCGGTAATGAAAAAGATTTTCAATGGTGGAGCAATCTCCCAGGTTTCATGAGATTCAAAGGAGGAGATCATGCACTTTAAAACCATTCTGTTTGCTTCTGATTTCTCGGAAGGTTCTGATTTCGCTTTTAAATCTGCTCTCTCTCTGGCCCGCAAGTTTGACAGTAAGTTGATTGTTCTCCACATCATCAACGAACCGGTTGATTTGCGCGGTTTTTACGTGCCGCATATTTCCTTTGATAAACTTGAGGAGGAGATAGAGCAGGGGGCTGAGAAGTTAATGGAAAAGTTCTGTCGAACTCATATGCAGGACTTTAATAATTTTGAGACCTTCGTTTTACCTGGTATTCCGTATGACGAAATTATCAAGAAAGCTATTGAATTCAATGCCGACCTGATTGTATTAGGAACCCACGGTCGCACTGGTCTTGACCATGTCCTTTTTGGTAGCACCGCAGAGAAGGTCGTTCGAAAGTCCCAGATTCCTGTGATGACGATTCGAATTCAAGATTAAGCAAATTCTCAGGTTTGTAAAGGCAGCGGAAACGCTGCCTTTTTTGTTGCTCTGCCCCTGCCAATAGCCTTGTCAAAGGGGCGTTTGAAGAGTATTCTGCTCAATCAAGATAAACTTGAATCCGTGAACAACTAGTGAACAAAGAATGGATAGCTATGCGTGAAAAGCTCCTGATCATCGACGACGAACGTATGATTCTCGAACTCACCTCAATGGTATTAACCAGCCGAGGTTTCGATGTTTCTGTTGTTGACAATGCCCCTGACAGTTATGCGTTGATCGAACGTGAACAGCCAGCTGTGGTTCTTCTCGACTACATGATGCCCAAAGTCAATGGTCTTGATGCACTCAAGGAAATTCGTACTCGTTTTCCTGAAACCTATGTGATCATGTTCACTGGCAAGGGTAGCGAAGAGATCGCTGTTGAACTGATGAAAGCTGGGGCCTCAGACTACATTCTTAAGCCGTTCAGCAACGCTAAGTTAGTTGAACGCATCGAGAATATTCTTCGTATTCGCTCTATCGAGTTGCATAACAAGGAGCTTGTACAAGAGCAGGAGAGACTGCTCGATGAAATCGAAAGGTGGAATCGCGAACTGGAAGAACGTGTCGAAGAGAAAACGGCAGAGCTTGAACGCGCTCATCATGAAATCCTGTTAACAGAAAAACTGGCTGCGCTTGGGCATCTCTCTGCTGGTATGGCTCATGAGATTCGCAACCCACTGAATTCAATAAGCTTATTTGCCCAGGTCATGTGTAATGGCTTGGAGAATGAGCCGGAAATGCAGTCCTACTCAGGCAAGATTATTAGCGAAACGGAGCGTATCGATGCGATCCTGGTCAAGTTGCTCTCCACCAGTAAGCGTTCTCCCTTCCAATTACGCACCATTTATATCGCTGACGTTATAGAGGAAAGTTTGCAGCCGTTTCTTGAACAGATGCAGTCGCAAAATGTTGTCTTGAAGAGCCAGTTTCTACAGAAAACACCTTCAATCCTGGCTGATGCCGATGAAATCAGTCAGATTTTTTCCAATTTATTTTCTAACGCCCTTTATGAGATGAAACAGGGTGGAACTCTGTCGGTGACACTGACTCACGATGACAAAGAAGTCCTGGTAACCGTCAGTGATACCGGTGAAGGTATCCCGGAGGATCATCTGAATGAGATCTTCGACCCGTTCTTTACCACCAAGGAGCGGGGCACCGGCTTTGGACTTTCTGTAGTACTACGTATTGTCAAGACCTATACTGGCCGCATCAATGTTGAGAGCGAACAGGGTAAGGGGACAACTTTTCAGATTTGGTTGCCACTGGCATGATGCAATTTCTTGATGATCGGATAATGTGATGGCGTTGCTACTGCGTGATTTGACTCTCGATATCTCGACAGATGAAGAGTTGTTGCCTCTGGAGGCTGCACGCCAACTTGGTGTCGATGTTGAGATGCTAAGGGGCTTTCGGATTGTCCGGCGTTCCATTGATGCTCGCAAAAAGAGTCGGATACGTAAAATCTATACGGTCGAGTTTTCTTGTGTTGACGAAGCGGCCTTTCTGCAAAAATATGGCACTGATCGACTTGAGAAATTACCCGATGCTCCTGACGTGCGGCTACCCAAAGTTAAGGTCGATCATCACGCGCTGGTGGTAGGCATGGGCCCGGCTGGCCTTTTTGCCGCTAAGCGCCTTGCTGAATCAGGTATTCGTGTCACACTTATTGACCGTGGCAGGCCTCTTGAACAACGGGTTAAAGATGTCGAAAGTTTTTGGGCTTCTGGACAGTTTAATGTTGTCAGCAATGTCCAGTTTGGTGAAGGTGGTGCCGGTACCTTTTCCGACGGTAAATTGACCACCCGCCTCAAACATCCGCAGCGGTTGGCAGTGCTTGAGACACTGGTTGCCTGTGGAGCTCCAAAAGAGATTCTTATTGAAGCTCGTCCTCACGTCGGCACTGATCGGCTACGCAAGGTTGTTGTTAACTTTCGGGAACATTTGATCCGTCTTGGTGTCGATGTCCGCTTTGAAACCTGTTTGACGGATCTCGAAATTCATAAAGGGCGTATTGCCGGTGCCATCTTCAACAATAAAGAGATGCTGTCGTGTGATTCCCTGGTCCTTGCTCCCGGTCACAGTGCGCGCGATACCTACCTTATGCTGGATCGTACAGGTGTACAACTCGATGCCAAAGGTTTTGCTGTTGGTGTCCGGGTCGAGCACCCTGTTGAACTGATCAACCAGATCCAATACGGTGACTTTGCCGATCAGCTGCCCGTTGCAGATTACGCGCTACGTTATACTGATAACGAAAGCGGTCGAGGTGTCTATTCCTTCTGTATGTGCCCTGGTGGCGAAGTGATCAACGCGTCTTCTGAGGTTGACGGCCTGGTGGTCAACGGTATGAGCCGAATGGCGCGTAAAGGTAAATGTTCCAATAGCGCACTGGTAGTGACTGTCGGACCGCAGGACTGGGGAGGCACAGCGCTAGGGGGTATGTATTTCCAGCAGCAATGGGAGCGCAAAGCATTTATTGCCGCTGGCGCTGGATTTATGGCGCCTGCCCAGAATATGATGGCCTTTGTTGGCCAAGGAAATGGCGCGGTGACGTCCAGTTGCAGGCCTGGTGTTGTCGAGACAGAACTGCGTGAAGTCCTGCCGGATTTCGTGTACTATGGGCTGTGCCAGGCACTACCGCATTTTAATCGTAAAATGCGAGGTTTTATGACTTCAGAGGCGGTTCTCATCGGAGTGGAAACAAGAACTTCGGCACCGCTCCGGATAACCCGCGACGACACAGGTGAATCGGTTAGTCATCCCAGGGCTCTTCCCCACAGGCGAGGGAGCGGGATATGCGGGTGGTATTATGAGCGCTGCGATTGATGGCTTGCGCGCCGCCGATCAGGTTGTGCAGTCGGCCCTTTAGTTTGTAGAGATGATTCAGGCATTGCAGAGAGAGGTCAGGAGTTACTTTTGAAGAAAACGTTTGTAAAGGATATTCAGGAACGCGTTTTGATAGAAGCACCGTTCCTGGTCAGGAATAAGACCATCGGCATGGCTAAAAATGGCCGCCCTTACATGGTCCTTAAGCTGATGGATTGCACGGGTGAGATCGAAGGTCGTGTCTGGGATCGTGTTGACGAGCTGTCGGACCGGTTTGATAGAGACGATTTCGTTCAGGTCTCCGGAAAAGCTAATGTTTACATGGGGAAAATGCAGCTGGTCATTCAGGAGTTGGGCCGGGTTGAGGAGTCTGAAGTTGAGATATCCGATTTTCTACCGGTGTCCTCTCGACCGGTAGCCGAGATGGTTGGCGAGTTGACGTCGATTGTCGAAGGACTGACCGATCCGAACCTGAGGGGCTTGATGCAGGCCTTTCTCTCTGATGAAACTTTTATGGCAGGTTACACGAGAGCTCCGGCGGCCAAGGCCATGCATCATGTTTACCTTGGCGGTCTGCTTGAACATTCATTGGCTGTTGCTGCGCTGGCAAATGATATCAGTCAGCGTTACTCGGACATTAATTGTGACCTGCTGGTCGTTGGTGCTCTGCTGCACGATGTTGGCAAGGTCACTGAACTGCGTTATCTGCGTTCCTTCGAATATACGGATGCTGGCAAACTACTGGGTCATATTGTCATCGGTGTCGAACTGCTTGAAGAGAAATTGCGTACTCTGCAGGACTTTCCCGGGAGTTGGCGATCCTTCTTAAACATCTGCTCCTGTCGCATCATGGCCAGTATGAATATGGTTCACCGAAACGGCCCAAAACCATGGAAGCGGTGATCCTGAACTTTATTGATGATCTGGACTCCAAAATTAATGGTGTGCGTACCCACATTGATCGTGAGCCGGATAGCGAATCGTCCTGGACTCAGTACCATCGCTGTATGATCGATACTTCTTCAAGGGGACTTCAGCAAAACCAGACCCTGAAGGTGACATCAATAAACCGGTCGAAAAGAGACCCAAGCCAGTTGGGTCTGTCAGAGAGAGCGGGCTCAGGACAGCCACGGTCACGTTTTAGCAATACTCTTGGTGAACAACTCCAGGGTGTAAACCTCGACCTCCTCGGGTCTCAAAAACAGGATAAGAATGATGAGTGACGGACTTGTAATACATCAACCAGTGTCGGACCTCTGCAGGTGAACTGTTTTCTGGTGGCCTGCCAGAAAACCAATGATGCGGTGGTTATCGACCCCGGTGAAGATGGTAATCGAGTTCTTCAACTGGCCAAGAGCAATGGTTTTAAGATCAGCAAAGTCGTCAATACACATTGCCATTTTGACCACATCGGTGCCAACCAGGTGGTGGTTGAAGAGACTGGAGCGGAGTTAATGCTGCATGCGGCGGATTTGCCTTTGCTGCAGAACGCCAGGAATCACGCCGAGGCTTATGGCCTGACGGTTGCCCCTTCACCTGAACCTGACAGATTCCTCGATCAGGGAGACACCTTTGAAGTGGGCGAACATTCTTTTTCTGTCTTTCATGTGCCGGGTCACTCGCCTGGGAGCATTTGTCTGTTGAGTGATGGGCATTTGTTTGTCGGTGATGTCCTTTTTGCCGGGTCGATCGGTCGTACTGACCTGCCAGGTGGCGATTTTGATGCTCTGGTCGAAGGTGTCCGAGAGCGTCTGTTCACATTGCCGGATGAAACAATCGTCCATCCCGGTCATGGTCCGGATACCACGATTGGTCAGGAAAGACGGATGAATCCATTTGTTGGTGATGGAGCCTGAGATGCTGCAAGGCCAATGCGTTATTCTAGGTGTGACTGGCGGGATTGCCGCCTACAAGGCTGCCGAGTTGTTGCGCCTGCTGGTCAAGGCTGGGGCTGAAGTCCACGTTGTTATGACGCGCAGTGCTCAGGAATTCATTGCCCCTCTTACATTTCAAACCCTTTCCGGGAACCCTGTTCATACGGAGCTTTTCAGTTTGATTCAGGAGCAGGAGATTGGTCATATCTCCCTTGCTGATCGTGCCGACCTGGTTCTGATCGCTCCGGCAACGGCAAATCTGATCGGCAAGGTGGCCAACGGCATCGCCGATGATCTGTTGACGACGACAATCATGGCAACCCGGGCCAAAGTCCTCTTTGCTCCGGCTATGAACAGTAACATGTGGGAGAATCCGGTCTATCAGGAGAACCAGGCAAAGCTGGAGGGCCTTGGCTACCACTTTATCGAGCCCGCCTATGGCGAGCTGGCTTGTGGCTGGCAGGGGCAGGGCAAGCTGCCTGATCCTCAAGAAATTTTCAACTCTGCCCAGTCGCTTCTCGGCAGCAATGATCTGGCGGGAAAAACGGTTCTGGTAACAGCTGGGCCAACGCGCGAAGAGATCGACCCGGTACGTTTCCTCAGTAACTATTCGTCAGGCAAAATGGGTTATGCTATCGCTTGTGCTGCTCGTAATCGTGGCGCCAGGGTTATTCTGATCTCTGGTCCAGTCAATTTGCGCGAACCCAAAGGTGTGGAGACGATACAGGTCATTAGCGCACGTGAGATGTATGAGGCAGTCATGGGAGTGGCCGAACAAGCTGATCTCATCATCAAGGCTGCTGCAGTTGCAGATTTTCGGCCAGTGGTGCGTGGTGACCAGAAGTTGAAAAAGGCCAGTGCCGTGACCATGACGGTCGACCTGCAGCGTAATCCGGATATCCTTGCCGAACTCGGTCAGAAAAAGGGCTCTCGCATCCTGGTTGGATTTGCTGCTGAAACGGAAGAATTACTGAAACACGCCCGTGAAAAATTGGCAAACAAGAACCTTGATATGATTGTCGCCAACGATGTGACTCAGGAAGGGGCCGGGTTCGATGGCGATACGAACATCGTGCGGTTCCTGACCGCTGACGGTAACGTGGAAGAGTTGCCACAGATGAGCAAAGAGGACGTTGCCGAAATTCTGCTGGACAGGGCCGCCGCTTTGTTGTTAGCACCGTGTAACCCATAAACTAACGCACCTTGCTTGTTCTTTGGCACGCCAACGGCGTTGTGGCTTTGGTTACATAGCGGTCTTGCGTTCTCAATCACGCCTTGTTGGTGCGCCAAATCCCGTCGCAATTTTGTGGCATTTTATGAACTACAAGGTACTAGAGGGTTGAGGCGTCAGGCCTCTGAAAGCAGAGTTAATAGGTCATCCGGCTGACAGATTCCTTCCTTAAGCCTGGTTTTGATGACGGCGAACATTTGATCGGTATCACTTTCGCGCAGCCTGCCATCAAGCCAGAGAGTATGCAGGTTTTTACGGATCATGTTGGCTGTATTGATGGCGCGCTCTCCGGTCGGGTCGGCATTCCGAAAGGGACTATTGTCCACATCCTGCAAGAGACTGAGGGTGGCCTTGTTAGTCAGACCAAGGTACTCCTCTTGATCTTCTGGAGTGATTGCCCACTTTGAGGTCTTAGCGAGCGAGCGCAACACTTTTTGATATTGCTGCAGACGGTTCA
>PVMK01126232.1_pt1 | contig 17455 bp, 17 predicted proteins | sample 1853481 | NCBI WGS metagenome assembly PVMK01 (sample SAMN08533507, study PRJNA380276) | Marine sediment metagenome, whole genome shotgun sequencing project.
CGACCTGCAGATCCCGATCGCGGGCGAGCTGCTCGACAAAGCCCCGCAGATTTTGAAATCGCGTATCGTCCACCCGTGAAACATACCATTTCGCCTTTCGTTGGTCTTTGAGGGGTACAATGGCTGTCAGTGGCACGTACACGTCTCGTGTTCCAGCTCGAGAGAATACTCGTCGGGGCCGGTCACTCCAGGGCCGGTGAGGAGGCTTCCCGGTAGTGAGCGTTCGAAAACCGCCGGCGGCTCAATGGGATTTCGATCGACCCCAGGACTTCGAGCGTCTGCTGACGAGCATCTCCCACAACTTCCTCCGGCTCGAAGCTGTCAACCTCGAGGTAGGCATCGTCGGGGCCCTACGCAGCATCTGCGAGGCGACCGGCGCCGATCTTGGATTCCTGATAGAGGTCTCTGACGATGGCAGTAGGATCACCACTGTTCACACCTACGCCGAGGACGGCACCTCCTGGGATTCTCCGGGTCTGGAGGACCGCCCCCTCGATGAGCTGAGCTGGCTCTACGACCAACTTCGCCGAGGCGAGCTGGTTCACATGCCTCGCGTCAACGACCTCCCTGCGGTTGCGCACGCCGAACGCGAGTGCCTCAGCGCCCGCAACCTGCAGTCGGCCGTGTGTTTGCCAATTCTCGCCAACGGCCGATTACAGGCCATCACCTGCATCGGGGCCTCCGCCCATCCGCAGGAGTGGGAGTCCAACCACCTCAGCTTCTTTCGCGGCGCCACGGAGATCCTCGGCTCGGCTATCAGCCGCCTCCGCACCGAGCTCGAGCTGGCGGCAAACAGGGAATGGCTCGAGCTCGCCCAGCGCGCCGGCAACAGTGCGGCGTGGGAATGGCGTCCGGGCGACGACTCGCTGATCTTCTCGAGCTCCACCGCCGAGGCCTTCGGCATCGACCGAGATCTCCTTCCAAGTACGGGCGCCGAGCTCCTCAAATTCATTCCCGCCGAAGACCACCCTCGCATCGCACGCACGTTCCGGGAGGTGTTCAAGACCGGTGAGCCCTACACGATCGAGCATCGGTTCATCGTTCCAGGTGGCGACACGTTATGGGCGATGGTCCGAGGGCAGGTGGAGCTCGACCGTGACGGCCGGGTTGTGCGGTGCATCGGGGTGTCCGCGGACATCACGGAGCGAAAGCGCGCCGAGCACGACCTGCAGCACGAGAAGGAGCGTGCCCAGGTCACTCTGGCGTCGATCAGCGACGGTGTCGTTCGCACCGATGCGGGCGGCCGAATCGACTTTCTCAATCCGTCGGCCGAAGAGCTCCTCGGCGTCACCCTCCCCACCGTCCAGGGTCTGCTGCTGTCGAGCACCTATCGAGTGCTCGACATGGAAAACCACGAACCACGGCCGAACGTCGTCGAAACCTGCCTCGCCGGGCAACACGTAGTGGAACCGGCCGGGGCCTCGCTGCTGGTGCGAAGGGACGGCGCCGAGGTTGCGGTGCGGGAAAGCGCGGCGCCTATCTTCGACGTGAACGGCGCGCTCGTGGGCGCGGTCCTGGTCATCACCGACGTGTCGCAGCTGCACTCGCTGCAGCGACGAATGACCCATCTCGCCACCCACGACCCCCTGACAGGTCTCATCAACCGCCGCGAGTTCGAGGTCCGGTTGCAGGAATCCATCACCACGGCCTCTTCGAGCCACCGCCAGTTCGCCCTGTGCTACCTGGACCTCGACGAGTTCAAGGTCGTCAACGACACCTGCGGTCACGGCGCCGGTGACGAACTGCTGAAGCAGCTCACCTCGGTCCTCGACGCGGTGGTCCCGGAGGGCGACACCCTTGCCCGTCTCGGAGGGGACGAGTTCGGGATGCTCCTTGCCGACTGCGATCTCGACGAGGCCGCCGAGCACGCACGCACGGTGATCAATGCGGTCCGCCAATATCGCTTCCAGTGGCAGGATCGGGTGTTCGAGATCGCCGCCAGCATCGGTATCGTGCCCGTGGTCGGCGGCCATGGGAACCTCGCCGAGCTGTTGAGCGCCGCCGACTCCGCCTGCTACGTGGCCAAGGGCAGGGGCCGAAATGAAATCCACATCAGTCGAAAGGACGACTCTGCGGTCACCATCCGGCACACCGAGATGCGGTGGATCGAACGCATCAACCGGGCTTTCGAAGAGAACAGGTTCCGGCTCTTCAGACAACCGATCCGTCCGCTCCAAAATCTTGACGAACCGGAGTTCAACGAGCTCCTGCTGCGCCTGGTCGATGTCCAGGGCAGCATCGTCACGCCGAGAGAGTTCATCGGCGCTGCTGAACGCTACCGGATGATGCCGGTCATTGATCTGTGGGTGGTCGGCACCGCCCTGGAAACCATCGGGAGCCTCGACGACGCCGGAAAGGGCTGGTCCGCAGCCTTCACCATCAACCTGTCGGGGCAGAGCTTCGGCAACGAAGAGCTCAAGCGATTGATCCTGGACGGGCTCGACCGTCTACAGATCCCGCCGCGCCAGGTGATGTTCGAGATCACCGAGACCGCGGCGATCTCGAACCTTTCGCTGGCACTCGAGTTCATGCGTTCTGTGCGCGATCGCGGGTGCCGGTTCATCCTCGACGACTTTGGGAGCGGTCTGTCCTCGTTCCGCTACCTCAAGAGCCTCGACGTCGAGTTCCTCAAGATCGACGGGCAGCTGGTGCGCGAGATCACCAATGACCCAATCCAACGCGAGATGGTGGCCGCGATCCACCGCATCGGAGAGTCCATGGGCATTCAGACCATCGGCGAGTGGGTTGAGAACTCGGAAATCGAGCGCGCCCTGACCGACATCGGTGTCGACTTCGCGCAGGGCTTCGGCGTCGGCCGACCGGTTCCCTTCATCGAGTGAGTCCAGTCTTGCCGCAATGCGGCAATCTCTCGACCGCCTAGACCTCCACGTCTGCGGTCGATTTCGACAATTCCGATCACCCATTTTTTCCTCTCGATCTTCAATCGGGTGAGTACCTTGGCTCGATTTCTCAGGAAGGCGGCGAGAACTCCTGGTCTTGACATGCATGCCGCACCGCGGTATACAGTGATGGAAGGGCCGCGTGGTGGAATCCGGCGTTGGCGGATGCGTGCGGCGATGGAGAAGAGACCATGATTCGACTCATCAAACGCTACGGGAGCCGAAAGCTTTACGACACCGAGGAGAGCCGCTATGTCTCCCTCGACGAGCTGGCAGGCTGGATCCGAGCCGGCCAACAAATTCGGGTGATTGACAACAAGACTACGGACGACGTCACCTCACAGACCCTGACCCAGATCATCTCCGAGGAGGGCCGGAAGGGAACCGCTCTCCTGCCGAACGAGATGCTCCACGAGCTCATCCGGATCGGCGAGCAGGCGGTCTCCACCGGGGTCGAGCAGCTTCAGACCAGGATGGATCAGCTGGTCCAGGCCTCCATCGATCGCATCGGGCCCGTGCGCCGGGCGCGGGAGGAGATGGCGCGTCTTCGCGAACGCCTCGAGGACCTCGAGGCCTCGCTCGCGTCCATCGACACCGAGCGTCCAGACGCCGACCGCGAGTCCACCGCACCGAAAAAGTCGGAGAAATCCTGAATCCCGGCCCCGGTACGGCCACTCAGAGACGCCCTCGACAGTACGTGGAGCACCCCGAGGCGACAAAACACCGCTGGGTGCGGTGCATCGCCGCCCGCAGCAGAAACCCGGTGAGGTATGTGGGCTAAGATCGGACTCGCGCTCGCGGGAGGAGGACCTGAGGGATCGATTTACGAGATCGGCGCTGTCCGCGCTCTCGACGAGTGCATCGAGGGCATCGATCTCAACGACCTCGACATCTACGTCGGCGTCAGCGCCGGCGCGTTCATAACGGCCTGCCTCGCCAACAATTTGTCAACCGCTCAAATGTGCCGGGCAATCGTCAAACACGAACCGGGCGAACATCCCTTCGTCCCCGAGAACTTCATGTCTCCCGCGATCGGACGCTTCGTGCACAGTGGTCTCAAGGTGCCCCGTCTGTTGGCCGAAGCCTTCTGGGACATGATCGCCCACCCTTCGGACTCGAGCCTCTTCCAGCCCTTGACAAGGCTTTCACGGGCCCTCCCAGTTGGGGTCTTCCGAAACGAACCGATCCGCGCCTACCTCGAAAAGATCTTCAGCATGCACGGACGCACCGACGACTTCCGAAAGCTGAGGCGAAAGCTGGTGTTGGTGGCCACCGACCTCGACTCCGGACGGTCGGTTCGATTCGGCGAGCCGGGTCTGGACCACGTGCCGATTTCGACCGCCGTGCAAGCTTCGACCGCCCTGCCCGGTTTGTATCCACCGGTGCTCATCGACGACCGGCACTACGTCGATGGCGTCCTCCTGAAAACGGTTCATGCGTCAGTGGCTCTGGAGGAAGGCGCCGACCTCGTGTTCTGCGTCAACCCCATCGTCCCGGTCGACACCATCCGCTCTGTCGAGCTCGGCGTCATGCGCCGCGGCCGGCTCATCGACCGTGGATTGCCAACCGTGCTCGCCCAGACCTTTCGCACCATGGTTCACTCCCGGATGGGGGCCGGCCTGGCCGCATACGAGACGCGCTACACTGACAAGGACGTGCTGGTGTTCGAGCCCCGTCGCGACGATTACGACATGTTCTTCACCAACGTGTTCTCGTTTTCGAATCGTAAGGCAGTGTGCGAGCACGCCTACAACAGCACCCGCCGCAAGCTCTGGCGCAACCGGGCACGCATCGAGCCGATTCTCGCTCGCCACGGGCTGCGGTTGAGAACCGAAGATCTCGAGGACAAGGATCGGGATCTTTGGGAATCGGTGCGGCTCCACGAACGGCGTCCCCGCTCGACGTCGCACGTCAAGGAACGCCTCGAAAAGACGCTCGCGAAAATCGAATCAATGGTCGCCGAGCTGTCTTAGCCGGCATTTCTCTCCGCCCCCCCATATCGCCCACAGGGCCGGCTGCCGCCCGCGCAAAAAAAGGGGGCGGAGAGAAATGCCGGCTGTTATAGGAGGATCAGATACGGGCAGTACGGTTTCTCGTGCTGGTTAAAAACTACACGATACGGATAGTGCTTCACTCACATGCCCGACTCGCGACGAACCTGGCGGGTAGTTGCGCTTCGCACCCCTCGCTACGAAAACCGGTGAGAAGAGTAGGCTCGCCCGCTCACTCCGGTGAGAAGATTCGATCGTAGAGACCGCCGGCCAGATCGGGATCGAGCGCCCTGAGCAGACCGTACTCGGTAATGGCGCCGTCCCGGTCATCCCCGAAGAGCTTGGCGAGCCCGAGCCCGTAATGGGCGCGGGGATTGGTCGGGTTGATCCCGATCACCATGGTGAATGCCTCGGCCGTCTCCGGATAACGGCCCAAGTGGTAGAAGGCAACGCCGTGGCAAAGGAGCGCAACCTCATGACCCGGCTGCTCGAGCTCCAGGAGCTCACCAAATGGGGCTCGTGGTCACTACTCACCGACAAGGGCCCGCTGTGGTTTCGAGGTACCTCGAAGTGGGACGAGAATGAGCGTGGCGCGGAGATGGCGGCGATTCTCGACACGGCAAATTGCAGGTGGATGGTGACGGGGCAGTCGGACGGAAAAGAGCACCTCATCCACGCTCGATTCAACGATCGGGTGCTCCTGACATCCATCGACATGGCCGATGGCCCGTGGGCCGGCGGCGGCGACCCGGCCGCTCTCGACATCGAAAACGGAGTGTTCACCGTGATCACTCTGAATGGCCGCGAGGTGCTCATCGACGACCAGATGGATGAGAATCAATAGACGGTATCCCGAAACAAAAAGTCACACCACACCAAACGCAACAGATCCCCGGATCCACCGTATGCCTTCAGTGGACCTCAATCTGTGCTATCTATTTCGATAGGAAAATGCGATAGAATCTCAATTCTTCATGGGCGTCATTCGCCGCCTGGTTTCGAAGGTGGCGTTTGCGCCCGCAAACCGAAAGGAGACATTGTGTTGAGGAACAAGTTCACAGCGTGGATGGCCGTCGGCATCTCGGTTCTCGGGTTGATCGCCTGCGGTGGCGCCCAGCAGCCCGCCGGCAAGGGCGGAGAGGGAAAGATGCCGATCACGACGGCATCGGAGGAGGCCCGCGCAGCTTACCTCCAGGGGCGGCAGCTGTTCGAAGATCTCCGCTTCACCGACGCACACAAGTTCTTTCTCGAGGCGGTACGAGCCGATCCAGGCTTCGCCATGGGCCACCTCCGGGTCGCCAACACTTCCTCCACGGCACAGGACTTCTTCGCCGCCATGCAACGCGCGATCGAGACGGCTGATGCCTGCAGCGACGCGGAAAAAATGCAGATCCGCGCCTTCGAGGCAGGGGTCAACGGCAATCCCGATGTCCAGCGATCACAGCTCGAGGCCCTGGCAACAGCCTACCCGCGTGACGAGAGGGCGCGCAACGCATACGCCGTCTTCCTCTTCGGCCAGCAGGAGGACGAGGCTGCCATTGCCGAGTACCGGTCGGCGACCGACATCAACCCCGACTTCGCGGCCCCCTACAACCAGCTCGGCTACGCCCTACGGAGAGTCGGGGACTACGCGGGCGCCGAGGAGGCGTTTCGACGCTACACCGAGCTCATCCCGGATCAACCAAACCCCTACGACTCCTATGCCGAGTTGCTGATGAAAATGGGACGCTTCGACGAATCGATCGCAAAGTACGAGCAGGCCCTGGAGGTCGATCCCAACTTCGTGGCGTCGTACGTCGGCATCAGCAACAACCGGATGTTCATGGGCGAGATGGACGAGGCCCGCGCGACGCTTGACAGGCTCGAGGAGATTGCGCGCACCGACGGTGAGCGCCGGCAGGCGTGCACCTGGGCCGCCGTCTCATACCTCCATGAGAACGACATCGAACGAGCCCTGATCGAGGTCCGGCAGCGGTACGACATCGCCGGCGAGACCGACGATCGCGCGGCCATGTCCGCCGATCTCAACATGATGGGCGATGTTCTCCTCAGCGCGGGGCGTGCCGAGGAGGCCGCCGAAGAGTACGAGACCTCGGTTGAGATGATGAAGACCTCCGACGCGACGGACGAGGTCAAGCTGGCCACCAAGCGTAACCACGCGTTCGACATGGCGAGGGTCGCCCTGTGGAGCGGCGATATCGCGGAGGCCTCCGAGCTTGCGGCCGCCTACAGCGAAGCGGTCGCGGCCCATGGCATTCGCTTTGAAATCTGGCAGTCGCACGAGCTCGACGGCATGATGGCACTTGCCCGAGGCACTCCGCAGATCGCGCTTTCGGAATTCGAGCAGGCTAACCAGCAGAACCCGCGGGTGCTGCTGCTCGAAGCGCGCGCCCAATCCGCCGCCGGTGACGACGAAGCCGCGCGTGCAATGTGCGAGCAGGTCATCGACTTCAACCAGCTCAGCGTCAACCTTGGCTACGTCCGTGAGCAAGCCCGCGATTTGCTCGAAACTCTCTGATCCATACACGCCAACCCGGCGGGGTAATACCAAATAGGCCCCGCCTTCGCGGGGCCTATTTGGTAGGCGTTAGGTATGAGGTATGAGGTATTAGCTCATCGCACTTCATCGACCGAGGCGGTCGGAGATGATTTCCCTCGCCGGCCGATCCGCGCTCCTTGATTCCCTGATTCTGAGGTGAAACCTAATATCTGATACCTAATAACTTACACCTTAAACCCTCGCTCACACATGCCCGCAATCGCCGAACTGCGATATTATATTCTTTGGTGCTGTCGGCATCTGCTCGAGATAGAAAGACCCGTTTGATGCTCGAACGATGACCCGATGGTCCTGCCATGGGCCCCAGCGGACATCAGTTACGGTCACGAGTGGAGCGCCAAACGACTCGAGGGAGAGTTCAGTTTGACCACGGGATCCGAAACTTCGGGTTACGACGAGGAGCGGCAGCTCCTGAAACGATATCTGTCCGACGAGATCGCACCCATGATCTTCGCCAACAACGCGTCGGAGCTCTTCGAAGTGCCGCCCGAGGTGGTCGCCGCCGAGATTTACTCGTGGATCGGCGACCAAATCGCCGGCGCCACGAACATGACGGCTGCTGACCTCATCTTCCACGCTGCGACCAAGCTCCACCAGCTCGGCGTGCTCGAGCTCATCCCGAGTGAGGAGATTAATCAATACCTCGACGGGCTCCACCCGCACCTGTTGGGGCTGTGCCCGGCCGAGCAGCGGCACAGCCTCGAGGAGAACTTCCGGCATCTCGAGAGAAGCACTGAAATCAGCGGCTCCAAGGTCGAGGTACTGCACAAGCAGGGCGGGGGCTACCCCGGTGGATCTGCAGGCGCAGCGGGACCCGGCGGCGGAGGGACAGGGGGTGGAGCGGTAGGCGGGATACCCGCCGCCGGAGGTGTCGCGCCGGTTGTACCCGCCGATCCCGCCGCTCTCCACCGGCTCAACCTCCTCCTCGATCAGCTGCAACGCCCGATCGCTCCGCCGGCCGCCGTAGCCGCCTCGGCTGCCGCCGATCACAAGGCCGTCCTCGCCCACGTCATCGAGGAGGTCGCGTCACAAGCCGGCAGCTCGAAGGAGCTGGAAACCCAGCTCCAGGTTCTCCAGGATCTCGGAGTCGGGAGCCTGGACTCCGGGATCTTCCAGGCCCTCAGCCATGGCCTTCCCGATTGGGCCCCGCCCCCGCACACCACGGCCGAGGTTGCAGGTGAGGAACCGCCGGCCGGCGCGGCGCGCGCCATGCGCAAGGTGGTCAACCTGTCGAAAAATAAAGACGAGCGCCTCGGGCGTTTCAAGGAGCTCGTCAGCACGGCAATCGAGGAGTTCAACGGGGGTTCTCTCGGTCGAGCGGTGACGATACTCGATCTCGCCGACCGGATGATCTCGCAGAGGGAGGTCGAAGCATCGATCGCGGACACGGTGACCGCGGACAGCTTCCCAGACCTCGATCAGGGGCAATTGCACGCGTTAGCCGATGATCCCGACAAACGCCTCCTTCTCCACAGACTGATGTCGTTCTTCCCCAAGCTGCGGGTCGAGGAGCTGTTGGACCGGCTGAAGGTCGAGGAAGACCGGGAGAAACGGCTACAGATCCTCAAGCTCGTGAGGGCTCACGGCAGCCGGGCAAGGGAGGTCGCGGTCGAGGCCCTCGACGAATCCGTCAACGGCGTCAACCCCGAACCGTGGCATGTGGAACGAAACCTCCTGTACCTGATGCGGGCCATCATGACGGCGACATCGAACGAGAGATCGATCTCCTGATCCGCACCTCCGATCTGACCCGCCCCGTGCCAGTGGTGAGAGAGAGCTTCACGACACTGGCGCAGCTCGAGCATCCGCGTGGTCCCATCACCCTTGACGCCAGGATCAGCGAGCTCGAGGACGCCCTCAAGGGAACAACCGAGATCGCCCTGAACCTCAAAGAAACCAGATGGCTCTTGAGCTTTGCGACCAAACAACTCGCTCAGAACTCTGGCGCCGAAGCCCGCGCGGTGGTCATCGCGCACGGTCTCAAGGGACAGCCCCACCTCGGCGACACCTACGCGCGTCTCGCGCCGCTCGGCGATCAGGATCTGTCCGATTCTCCGGAACAGCTGGACCGGCTCGTGGAGGCCCTCAGGCAGGAGCTGCCGCGGAGATTCCTCGGTATGTCGGTCAAGAACGATCGGAAGTCACAGATCGTCGAGCAGCTCCTCGTCGCGGTCTCCGGCAGCGCCACTCCGGAAGTGAAGGGGCTCCTCTCCGAGATCGCGAAGAAATACCCCGACCAGAGCTACGGCCGAACGGCGGAACAGGCTCTCATCAATATGGGCCAACCCATCACCAGGAGGCCGAGGGCGGCCGACGACTCGATCACCCTCACCGGTGACCTCGCGTTGTTCGGCCTGCCCAATCTGCTCCAAAACCTCGCCGACACAGGGGTCACCGGAATCGTCACGTTCTTCGACACCGAGGGCAACCAGGCCGCCACGATCGAGCTCGCCGAGGGCGCTTTGGTCACGGCCGCTTTCGGCAATCTCACCGAGGATCTGGCCGTCTTCCAGATGCTCGAACGGCCGATGGAGGGCCGGTTCGAGTTCGTCAACACCGAGGAGGGCGAAGATGCTCGCGCCAAGGCGGAAAACGCCAAATCGATGATGTCGCTGCTGCTCGAGGGAATGCGCCGGTACGACGAGTTCCACCGTGCCCTGGCACTGGTCCCGGACGACGCCCGTTTCAAGGCGGCGGGGAAGAAACCCACCGACGTCAAGGAGGACCCCAACCCTCAGCTCGCCAAGGAGCTATGGGGCAAGGCTATACGCGGTGTTTCCGCCGCCGCCGCCGAACCCGAACTCAGCGTCGACTCATACGGCATCCGCCGGCTCTACGAGCACTGGGTCACGGAAGGGTCGCTGGAGCGCGTCGAAGAGTGATAGCAAGATGCAAGATGCAAGATACAAGATGCAAGATGCGCGGGTCCTGAATCTTGTATCTTGTATCTTGTATCCTGTTACGGCGTGACTACCAGCAGCATCTCTCTCTGCACCAGGTACTTCCGCGCCGCAGATTGAGCCTGCGCCGGGGTCACCGCCGCAAAGGCCGCCTCGTCCACCGCCAACGGCGAGGCGTCACCCTCGAAGAGGGAGCGTCCGACACGGTAGGCGCGCGACGCCGCCGACAAACCGCGCAGCATTCGGCTGCGACGACGACGGGCGTTGAGACGCGCCAGATCGTCGGTCGACATCGGCTCCTCGGAAAGCCTGACAACCAGCTCCTCGAGGAGAACGGCAACCCGTTCACTGTTTTCCGGGCGCGTTCCTACCGACGCGGAAAGAATCCAGGCGCCACCGGGGACGGCGCGGATCCCGGCGCCGAGACGATAAGCCAAACCCTCGCGCTCACGAATCACCGCCGTCATCCGGTCGGAGAGCGCATCGACGGCCACCAGCAGGGGCGCCCGATCGGCCGCTGCAACGTCGGCGATCCGCCCCCACAGAAGAGTCACCTGGGGGGCATCGCCAATCTCGACAATCGGTGGGATGGCGGCCGGTTGCGGCGCCGGATACGGTCCGCGCCGGGGTTCGGCCGCCGGTCCCCCGCTGAACGAGTCTCTGATCAGCTCGAGAGTCTGGCCGGCGGGAAGCGGCGACGCCACCGTCAGCACCAACCGATCGGGGGCAAAGTAGCCGTTCGGCCAACTCTCCCACAGCGCCCTGATCTCGGCCTCGTCTGCAATCGGGGCATCCAGCGGGCCCGACACCGGTTTCGCAAGCGGGTTCTCGGCCCCCAGAAGGCTGGCGAAGAAGAGCTGCTTGGCCTTCTCTCCGCCCCGGTTATCGGCTTTGCGTTCCGCGCGATGGCCGTCGACGGCCGCACGCCAACCTTCCTCGTCCCACGCCGGCACCCGAACCATCTCGGCCAGGATCTCGAATCCGTCGGCGAGACTGTCGGACGGTCCTTCGATGCGGAGGTAGGAGAAGTCCGGTACGTGGTAACGGTTGTCGAAGGGAATCGCCGGTGAGTCCGCGGGCTTGATCTCGAGGCCTGCACGTTCAATCCGCCCTTCCAGATCACGGCTCCCGCCGAGGACCGTGCCGCCGATCAGCAATCGGTGGATGAGATCGGACACCCCGGAGCGTCCGCGGGTGCGAAGAGTGTGCGATCGGCCACCAGGAGATGGATCCCGAACACCGCGCGCGTTTCGGGAAGGATGCCGACGACGAGCCCGTTGTCAAGGGTCGTCACGAGGCTGCCGAGGGGACCCTCTTCGAGGGCCGATCGGCGGTCTTTCGAAGCCGGCGCAATGGCATCGGGCAGGGGGGATCGTTGAGCCGGTCCTCCGTCGCCCAGCCACGCGGCGCGAGTTCGGTCTCCCCCGCCCGTGAGCAGCTCCGCCGCGGCGGTCCGCACTTCCACCGGGGCCACCTCCACCGGTTCAACCGCCTCGGCAAGATCGCCCCGTGTCGAGGCCAGAGCATCACCGTAGAAGACTGCGGCGTAGTGCAGCCGCTGACCGTCGAGCGCCCGCTCTCCGGTCCAGGCCCGCTGGATCGCGAGCACCTCGCCGTCCCCGGGTCCAACTGCAGCGGCCGCGAGGACGCCGAGGGTGCGCGCCAGGAGAACTTCGGGATTTACGCCGACAGCGGCCTCGATGCGGACTTCGACGAGATCACGCGGTTCCCGCGGCATCCGGGTCACGCTCAGGCTGCGGGCAAACTCCGGGATCAGGGCCGCTACCAGCGGACCCGACGAATCGGTCAGCCATCGTGAGACGAGCTCGAGCGACGTCGCCGACCGAGCAAGCGAATCGGGGACCGCCATTACCAGTGCCAGGGTACCGCCGACCGGACCTGGGTCGCCGCCGGGCATCCCGTGGCCCATCCCCATCGCGGGCATGCCACCGCCGCCCTCAGGCGCCTCGGGCGCCGGCGCCGCAGCCCATTCACCCCAGCCCGGCCACCGGCAGGTCACCGGTGATGAGTATCCGGTGGCCGCTGGGAACATAGCGGGTTCGCCAATATTTCACCACCTCGTCGCGGGAGGTGTTCGTGACGGTGTCCACCGTTCCGCCCACGGGGTGTTCGAGTGGCGTACCCGCCCAGAGAACCGAGCGCAGTTTCTCCTCCTTGAGGCCGTTGGGCGACGCGTGGTCCTTGGCCAGCTCCTCGAGGATGACCTTCTTCTCCTTGTCATAGGTGGCGGCCTCGATCGTGGAACGAGTGAGCATGCCGACCATGAGCTCGGCGGTGGCGACCGCGTCCTCACGGGGCACGAGGGCGAAGTACACCGTCGTTTGCTCACGGGTGAAGGCGTTCATGTAGGCCGAGAGTCGTTCGAAGGCCTCCGTCACCCCCCGCTCGTCGAGGGCGTCGAAACCGTCGAAGAGCAGGTGCTCGAGGTAGTGCGAAAGCCCGCCCATCTCGAGCGGCTCGTCCTCGGACCCGGCCGGCACCGCCACCGTGACCAGCACTGTTCCCGATCCCGGCCGCGGCCACAGCAGGGCCTTCGCTCCCGACGGCAGGATCCGCTCGACCGGTTGCATGGCCACCGCCTCCTCCACGGCATCGAGAGGCGAAACCGGAGCGAGGATGAGGACAGTCAACAGAGCGAAGAGGACACCCAACGACACACGGCGGACAACAGGGATCATCATGGCGCGGATTGTAACTCAGCCGATGCTTGAGGCTGGATGCTGGATGCTGGATGCTGGATGCAACAAGATGCAAGATGCAAGATGCACCTTGTCTGGGTTGTCAAAGGGTGGGTGGGTGAAAATTCCGAATTCCGAATTCCGAATTCGAAATGTTACGCTCTACCGCTATGGCAGAAATCCGGGAACTCAGTGTCAGCCTGCGAATCTTCCTCAAGACCTATCGATGGCGGAAGATCGACCCCGTTCCCAGAACTTCACTCGGGAAGCCGCTCGCCGACTGTCGGGTGGCACTGGTGTCGTCCGCGGGGTTCGTGGTTCCGGGAGATGAACCGTTCAGCGACTCGGTGCGCGGTGGCGACTACAGCTACCGAGTGATTCCCGCCGACACCGACCTCCAGGCCCTCGAGGAGTATCACCGCTCGGACTCTTTCTCCCATGAAGGCATGGACGCAGATCGCAACATGGGCCTCCCGCTTGACCGGCTTCACGAGCTGGCGGCTGGCGGCGTGATCGGCTCGGTGGCGCCCCGCCATGTATCCCTGATGGGATCGATCACCGCACCGGGTCGGCTGGTCCAACAGACGCTGCCGGAGATCGGAAATCTCCTGATATCCGACGACGTCGACATAGCCCTGATGGTCCCCGTGTGACCGGTGTGCATGCAGACGGTCGGTCTGGCACAGGCGGAGATCGAAAATCGCGGCATTCCTACGGCGTCGATCACCATGCTCCCGGACATCACTCGCAAGATCCGGCCCCCGCGTGCGCTCGCGGTGCCCTACCCCCTCGGCTTCCCGCTCGGCGAAGCGAACAACCCCGATCTGCAGACCGAGGTACTCAGGCAACTGCTGGCCCTGCTCGATCGAGACGACGTGCCGGTGCTGGAGGAGTTCGGCAGAACGTAACGCCGTAACCGCCCATCCGTCACGATACAGGATGCAAGATACAAGATACAAGATACAAGATACAAGATAGAAACAAGATATAGGTCCTACCCACCCGCCCCTGATCCCTGAACGCTCTGTTACCATCTGCGCGTGACCGAGCTGCGACGACTTCTGGCGTACATGCGCCCCTATCTGGCCCAGATGGCCGCGGCCGCGGTCATGCTGGCCATTGCCGGCGCCCTGATGTCGATGGTCGTGGCGACCCTCAAACCGCTGGTCAACGAGGTCCTCCTCGCCCAGCCGGCCGCGGTCGAGGAATCTATGGCGTCGGAGCCGGAGCAGGACCTCCTCGACCGGGTCATCGACTGGCTGCCGGCGGCGGAGCTGTCGCACTGGCTGCACCGCAAGCCGATGGTGAAGGTGCCGTTTCTGATCGCCGGGATCTTCCTCATCCGCGGCATCCTGCTCTTCCTCGGGGAGTACCTGTCGAGGAAGACCGGCGCCGCGGTGATCCGGGCGCTCCGCGGCGACCTCTACACCACCTCATCCACCAGTCCCCGGACTTTTTCGGCGAGCACCACACCGGGCTGGTCATGTCGCGTCTCCTCAACGACGTGCAGCGGATTCAGCTGGTAACGACCCGCGTCCTCGCCGATCTGTTCCGGGTCGGCGCCATGGCGCCGGCGATGCTCATCCTGGTGCTGGTCTACGACTGGCGCATGACCCTCTTCGCGCTCATCGTCCTGCCGTCATGGGCTACCCCGTGCTCCGCCTCGGCCGGCGGCTGCGCAAGGCCTCGACCCGCTCCCAGGAGCAGATCGCCGACGCCGCCAACCTGCTCAAGGAGTCCGTCACCGGCGTCAAGGTGATCCAGGCGTTCTCCATGGAGGAGATCGCCGTCGGCCGGTTCCAGCAGGCCCTCGCCCGGCTCTTCAAGGTCGATCTGCAGGCGGCCAAGGCTGCGGCGGCGTCGGGGCCGATCATCGAGTTCGTCGGCGCGCTGGCCGGTGGCGCCCTGTTCTACGTCGCCGGCAAGAGCATCGCCGAGGGTTCCATCGACCCCGGCGACTTCGTGGGCGTGCTCGGCGGACTCGCTTTCTCTTCATGTCGGCGCGGCGGCTCAACCAGGTAAATGTGGAGATTCAACAGGCGCTGGCGGCGGCCAAAGCGGGTCTTCTCCATGATGGACTGGCCGCGGGTTATCGCCGAGGCGCCGGACGCCCGGGCCCTCGACGACGAACCGCGGGAGATCCACTTCGACCACGTCCACTACTCCTACCGGGAAGCGAGAGACGCCGCCTCGAGGACATCGAGCTGCGCCTGCGCCGCGGCGAGATGGTCGCCCTGGTGGGTCCTCGGGCGCCGGCAAGACGACCCTCGCCAACCTCATGCTGCGCTTCGCCGATCCGACCGAAGGCCGGGTCGCGATGGACGCGCACGATCTGCGCGGGCTGACGCTGGCGTCGGTACGAGGCAACATCGGGTTGGTGACCCAGGAGACTATTCTCTTCGACGACAGCGTGCGTCTCAACATCACCGCCGGCCGCGCCGATGTGCCGCTCGAACGGGTGCGCGAGGTGGCGATCACGGCCCAGGCGGACGAGTTCGTGATGGAGCTCCCCGACGGCTACGAGACCCGCCTTGGCGAGGGTGGCGCCCGGCTGTCGATGGGTCAGCGGCAACGGCTGACCATCGCCCGCGCGCTCTTCGAGGATCCGCCCTTCCTGGTCCTCGACGAGGCGACATCGGCCCTCGACGCCGAGTCCGAACACCTCGTTCAGGAAGCCATGAAGGTGCTGCTCGAAGGACGCGGCAGCCTCGTCATCGCCCACCGCCTCGCCACCATCCGTGAAGCAGACCGGATCGTGGTCCTCGACAGCGGCCGCATCGTCGAGGAGGGTGACCACCAGGCACTGATGGCTCTCAGAGGGCTCTACGCCCACCTGCACGAGCTTCAGTTCCAGGAGTGAACGCCGGGTTTTCAACCCAACCGGAGACCAAGTGATCAGTAATCAGTGATCTGTGATCAGACTGGTTACTGATCACTGATAACTCGATCACTAATTACTGCGCCAGAGCCTGCCACAGGAGATAGGCGGTGATGCCGGCGAGCCCGATGACCATGGCGTACTCCTTGTTCCGAATCATCCGTTCTGCCGACCAGCTCGCCGGAGTGAAGTCTGCGTACGGCTGAAACGTTGGGAACAGCGCCGGCACGGCCTCGAAGTAGCGGTCATAGGCTTCCCCGTGTTCCTCCCGCAATCGCGCCGGCTCCACCCGCTCCTTGCGCCGCATGTAAACCCCGAGGAACCAGCCCCACCCCACCACAAGCCCGATCAAGCTCAGGTAGTTGGGCAGGTTGACCATGATGATCACGCCCGTGAGGATCAAGAACCTCCCGAGATACAGCGGATTGCGCGTGTATCGGTACGGGCCCGCGGTCATCAGCTCCTTGGTCTTCAGGAGCAGCCCCGACGACCAGAAACGGACCGACTCGCCGAGGACCACGAAAGCGGCCCCCACGGCGACGCTGAGCACCGTCGGCCGGGCAAAATAGACGAGAGCCACGACGACGGCGAAGAGTGCCGCCAAACGCAGCACGCCGAGGAACCTGTTGTACTCGCTTTCACTCACTCAAACCCCCCAAGCCCTCATAGTCAGCAGGCAGGATACCGCATTCAGCCGCGGCGCCTTCCCCGGAGACGATCGAGCCAGCCCTTGATCCAACGACCCCGCCGGTGCCAGGCCGCCGCCTCCGGGCTCACGGAGGCCACCGCGGCCTCTACATCGCCGCCGGTGAACCGCGCCCGCATCCGCGCCAGGTTGACGCGGTCAGACTCCCTGAAGCGATCGAAGAGCCGGCGCCGCAGCGGGCCCGGCCGCGGCCCGAGCACCCAGGCGGTGGCGAGGTCCACCAGGTAGATCGTGCCGTCAGCGGTCAGCAGCACATCACGGTGGTGGAGATCTGCGAGCGCCACTCCGCGCCCGTGAAGCTCGTCGAGGATAGCCGCCAGGCGATCGAAGAGGGCGTCGTCCAACAATGCCCCCTCCTTCGCCTTCAACGGTTCCGCATCGACCCACTCGGTGGCGAGGGCATACGGCTCCGGACGACCGAGGAAAGCCGGCAGGGCGGCCACCTCAGCCGCGGCCTCGTACGCCGCCGCTTCGCGCCGGATCAACCAGCGGCCGAGGGTGTTGCGAATCAGCGCCCCCCGCGACGCATACGACTTGACCGCCACCCGCTGGTCTCCGAGGTCGAAAAACAACACGTCCGCCTTGGTCGAGTTGCGGCCGGGGATGCGGCGCACCGGCTCGGCCCCGATCAGCCGCGCCGGATCAAACGCCGCCGGTCCGTCCGTATGTGAAATAATGTCGGCCACGGTGAGATATTAACGCATGCCTCCTGCCCACCACGACCTACCGAGAGACTCCGACCTCCCGCGTCGGCCTACACGATCGCAGCTCGATGCCGCGCCCAAGGACCATTTGACACGCGGCGCCCCCTTCAAGGCCGA
>PVMK01128407.1_pt1 | contig 17455 bp, 15 predicted proteins | sample 1853481 | NCBI WGS metagenome assembly PVMK01 (sample SAMN08533507, study PRJNA380276) | Marine sediment metagenome, whole genome shotgun sequencing project.
CTGGGGTACTTTCAGTCGGTAGTATTTTTTCTCCTACGGCAAAATCTACTTTAAAAGATAACCTAGATGTTAATCTTTGGTAGAATCGTCAAAGCTACCAAGATAAATATGTGTGGTTTTAATGTCCTCATGACCTAGTAGCTCTTTGATTCATTTCCAACTGCCCGGAGGCAATTCAAAACCAAACCGTAATTTCATTTCCTTCCCACTAAATTAATCACATAACCTACTGCAAAAAACAGGAACCCAACCAAACTAATGGGTGGTAACCCTCCATGCCAGCCCGATGGGTTTAGCCATCCCTGGTAGCCCATGAAAAATAGGTGGGCAGCACCTAACAACAAGGCAAATAGAAGGAACCTACGTGAAGTGATAAAACGTATAAAAGCCTGATCTTCTCTTAGATGCGTTTGAAAGCTCAGATTGAAACCCCACAATACCGCAAATGTGTGCCATCCTCTTCGAAAAATTTTCCATATACCGAGGGACTGAATAACATAAAGCTGATTAATGCGTGCATTAGCACCAATAAGAACCCGGTCATACCCAGCGCTTTACGGGCATTGAGCCAACCTCCGGGAATTTTTACTCCAATATTGTGCAAGGGACCAAATGTAAAATTGAAAGTAATCAGCACAAAGGCGCTTAAGGAAATGCCCTTATTAAAAATAAAAAAAGGGAAGTCCTTCCAGGGCACCGGTCCGGCAATGCGGTAGCGCAGGATGGCGTATCCCAATGAAAGGATACAGGTCAAAGCAATGATTATGCCTGAAGAATTTTTAGCACCATTTATTGATCGTCCATACTACTAACAGGTTTGTTAGATAGATTTGTTTATTTCAACCAAATTCCCCCTGATATATGTTCGGGCCAACTCGGTATCCGGTTGATCAAAGAATTTTTTTGTTTCCGTGTATTCGATGAGGTCTCCCAAGTAAAGAAAAGCGATTTTATCGGCGATTCGCATGGCCTGTTGCATGTTATGGGTCACGATGATCACGGTATAATCTTTCTTAAGTTCCTGGATCAGATTTTCAATCTTGGAGGTAGCAATAGGATCAAGAGCTGAGGTAGGCTCGTCCATTAGGATCACTTCCGGAGAAACTGCAATACACCGGGCAATGCACAATCTTTGTTGCTGACCTCCGGACAAGGCCAGGGCCGACTGCTTTAGCTTATCCTTTACCTCTTCCCAGAGGTAACTGTCTTTCAAACTGTTTTCTACCCTTTGTTCAATTACCTGTTTTTCCCGGATACCATTTATTCTCAGGCCATAAGCAACATTACTTTCAATAGATTTGGGGAATGGGTTAGGGCGTTGAAAAACCATGCCGATCCGATGTCTTACGGTATTCACGTCCACTGAAGCTTCGTAAATATTCTCATCATCCAGGTACACATTGCCCTCAACTGTAGCGCCATCCGTATCGTGCATGCGATTTAAGCATCGCAACAAAGTTGATTTTCCGCATCCTGAGGGGCCTATTAGTGCCACTATTGCATTAGGTTCAACTTCCAGGCTAATATTTTTTAATACTTTTTTCTCTCCAAATGCGAGGGATATATTTTCAATTTTGATCTTTGCCATAATTTATATTTAATGACCGCTCAATTGCTTTCTATATCTGCTTCTTATGTAGAAGGCAATGAGATTCAGTATAAAAACCAATCCAATCAATACTAAAGCCGTACCATAAGCCAGAGGGCGAACCGCCATGATATCATGGTGTTGGGTGGACAGGATGTACAGGTGATAGGGTAAAGCCATAAATTCATCAAATATGGTGGCTGGTAGATATCGCTGAAAGAAAAACACTCCTGTGAAAAGTATGGGAGCCGTTTCTCCGGCTGCCCTGGAAAGACCAAGGATTACCCCGGTAATGATTCCTGGTGCTGCTATTGGCAATACTACTTTGTAAATGGTTTCCCATTTGGTGGCACCTAATGCTATGGACCCTTCCTTTATACTATTGGGTATAACTTTTAAGGCCTCTTCGGTGGTGGTAATAATATAAGGGAGCACCATCAAACCCAGGGTAAGCCCTGAAGCTAATAATGAGGTGCCCATTTGCAAAGCCTTAACAAAAAGAGCCACCCCAAACAAACCATAAACAATAGAAGGCACACCGGCCAGATTGCGAATGGACAAGCGTACCAAATTGGTAATCCATTGGAAACGCGCATAATCATTGAGCCAAATGGCTGCAGCAATACCGAATGGAATGGAAATAACCGCAGTAATCATAGTCACCAGTACCGTACCGATAATTGCAGGAAATATCCCTCCTTCGGTCATGCCATGCTTGGGATATCCAAATATGAATTCCCAGCTCAAGCTAGAGGCCCCTTTCGAGACCACATCAATCAATATTACCGCCAGTACTGCCAAACTCACCAGCGAACAGATGAGCAGGAACGACCAGCCGATAGCAAATTTTAATTTCCTGCTCATCATGATTTCTTAAATCGTTTAGTGAGCCGGTCAGCCCATAAGTTGATCAAAAAAGTAATTATAAAAAGAATGATACCCAATGTAAACAGGCTGTAATAATGAGGAGTATCATAGGGAACCTCCCCCATCTCAATGGCAATAGTGGCGGTCATGGGTTGCACAGGACTGAAGATGCTATCGGGCATGGCGGTGGCGTTCCCCGTGACCATCAACACCGTCATGGTTTCGCCAATTACTCGCCCCATGCCAGCATGATGGAGGCAACTATACCTGATGAACTGGCTGGAATCACCACTTTTAGCAAGGTTTCCCATTTATTGGCGCCCAACGCAAGACTGGCTTCTTTGTAGGTTTCGGGAACACTGTGCATGGCATCCTCAGAGATCGATATAATAGTTGGCAAAGCCATAATTGCCAATAATATGGCCCCATTGAGGGCATTCAATCCATTGGAGAGATTAAATATATCGGCCAGCAAGGGACCAGCTAATACGATTCCCAGAAATCCGATGGTTACCGAAGGTATTGAAGCCAGCATCTCAATGGACGGTTTGATTATCGCAGCTACTTTTTTCCTGGCAAACTGACTTAAGTATGCAGCCGCTCCTACGCCTATGGGTACAGCGATGACAAGAGCTAGAACTGTAACCAATACCGAGCTTACCAGCAACGAAAGCATGCCATATTGTGGTTCTTTAAACGCGCTGGGGGACCAAACCTTGGAAGTAAAGAAATCTGAGAACGAGATGGTTTTGAAAACAGCTAATCCATTATTAAGTAACATGGCAAAAATACCCAGCACTATCAGTAGCACAAACAGACCGGAAAGTCTGAGCAGTATACTAAAGAAGCGATCTACCAAATTTCTATTCATTGCTCAATTGAATGCTGTTTTGTTTTTTTACTTCATTTGATATTGGGAAGTAACCGTTTTCCAAAATCATTTTTTCACCTTCGCTACCCAACTCATACTGAAGAAAATCCAATAATTTCCCCTCCGGCTTTCCATCAATGTACTGATACAGCGGCCTGACCACTTTATAGCTGCCGTTTGAGATATTTTCACGGTATACCGGGCTTACTGCAGCATCTTGTCCAGCGGCCTGAATACTGAGTACTTTAATGCCCTTCATCAATTCCCCTTTTTCGTTGACTACATATCCTATACCCACATATCCTATTCCTGCCTGGTCGTTTCTTACACCCTCAATTATCTGTGAATTTCCATTCATCTGCTTCATATTTAAAGAATAGTCGTCCTTAAGAATGTTCTTTTGGATGTATAAAAAGGTTCCGGAGTTACCTTGTCTGCCATAAAGCGATATGGCAGCATCATTTCCGCCCAGGTCCTTCCAATTGGCGGTTTTACCAGTATATACCTCGCGAACCTGTTGCAATGTCAATCCCTCTACAGGTAGATTTTCGTTGGCTATAAAACACAGTGCATCTACAGCAAATACGATCGGTCGCACGTCCACTCCCCGCTCAGAGGCTAATCTCAGTTCTTCTTCGGTAAACGCCCTGGAAGTATTGGCAATATCTGTTCTTTTATTAATTAATGAGGCAATACCTGTTCCCGATCCACCTCCGGTGACGGCTATAGATATATCCGGGTCATCATCCATATAGGTTTCTGCCATCCTAAGCACCAGGTTTACCTCAGTGTCGGAACCACGTATAACAATGCTTTCAACATCGCGTCGACCGCAACTGGTTGTCAGAAGAGCAATACCCAAGATGAAATATATGATATACCTTAGCAAACCTTTTAGTACAAATTATATTCTACATTAATCTCAAATCCAATTCACAAATAATATTTGCTATTTGCAATGTCTTTACTCTGCCGAAATGTCTCTCTTATATCTGGCTTGTATATGGCGGGCATTGTCGCCTTCAATTGCATTTATTCTTTTGATCTGTTCAGGAGATGCTTCGAATATTCTCTTCATCACATACCAATTCACACTTTCGGTGTACGGTGGTGTGGTGAGCGATCCTTTGTATTGATAACAGTATTCTTTCAACAGACTTTCCGCGGTGCCCAATTTGCTATGTTTGAGAAAGTTAAGCTCGGTCAGGTCTTTTTGACCTCCTTCTCTTGGAATGTCGCCAATGAACCTGGCCATAAACGGATTCTCTTCACCCATCTTGATTAGGAATGCTATCACCAGATATTCCGTGGTTTCGTCATCTGATTGATCTTTTAAGGTGTTTACCACATGCAGTTCCATAGGATAGGTAATACCATCAATAAGGTGTTCGCTGGGTGTATGGAAGTGCATTTGTTTGAACTCATAGGTTTTATCATCTACGGTTATGGTATTTCCTTCGTGCAAATCAAGTTGAACCGTGTGACCCAAGTTCTTTATATTGTCTACTTCTCCGTTAAAATTAAGTGTGATATTATGATTTCCTTCCACCGCCTGACTCGATAGAATGTTGATTGGTGATTGAAGCAAACCATGATCCAAACCCGGTAAAAGGTAGGACCCTTCTTCATCGGCAACTTCACTTTGATGAAGATCCTCATTTACCCTATTATTGGATACCGGTTGGCAAGCATGTAGGAAAAAAACCAAGCTGGCAACTCCAAATATCAGGATGTTTTTTTTAGAATTTGTCATTTTCCCGGTGTATACCAGATCGGTGATGTATAACAGTCATTAAAATAGCAAATTGAAACTGTTTACTGGTTATCATTTTGAGCCAAATTTTTTAGTGGAGCCTGCCGCAGGCAGGGGACGGATTTCTGTTCTATTAACTCTATAAGCCTGTTTGCAGCCTATTGATATTTACATTCATAATTTCCATAAAATCTCCACTATCGGGTCGGTTTCCACAAGGGTTAAATACCTTCACTTCAACACCTTTGCTACTCAAAATCTCTTTAACTTCACTCAATGGCTCATCTTCCCACAACATGATCTTGCTTGGATAATGCTCTAGCAGATGATCAAATTCTTGCCATTGTTTTTCAGCGGGCATTTCACCGGGTTCGAAATGGACACTGTGAATTTTTAAACCGTATGCCTTTGATAAGTATTGGTATACAGGGTGGGAACCTATGATATATTGTGCTCCAATCTGGTCGGATACATCAATCATTTGCTCATGTAACGCTAACAGCTCATTTTTCAACAAAGCGTAGTTTTCATCGAGTTCTTTTTTGCTTTCTGGTAACTTGTCTACCATAACCATTCTTATGGCATCCGCCTGAGCTATGGCCATCTGAAAATCGAGCCAGGTAGTAAATGCAAGCCCAGTATGTACATGTTCGCCTTCGGGGCCATGACTATGAGTGGCTACATCTTTTAAGGGGATGTATTTTTCCTTCATTGACATAGAAGTATTAGTGATCCGGCTAGCAGGTAAACTTACATTGTTCATCCACTTCGCGTAATCGGCCCCATTGCTAAGCACCACATCAGCGGACTGGTACACATCGAGGGCTTCACCGTCCGGTATCCAATAGGCAGGATCAATATTCATGGGAATAGGATACTCAAGCTGAATAAGGGATCCGCCAATACGACCGGCAAAATAATGGAGAGGATAGTTTACTACGGTGACAACAGGTTTCCCCGACTGGTTATCTTCCTGCGAACTTTGATGAGAACTACAGGAAATAAGGCTAAATATCATGAAGATCAAGATCGGATTTTTCACTGTTATAATATTATGTTAGAAAGTTATTAAGTCATATAATAAATTGTTGGATAAAATCCTCTACAAAAAATCCGGTGAGGCTATAAAGAACAAATGCTACCGAAACACTCAAAAATGCAGTAATAATCAGTTCCAATCCGATGATTTCAACGGTCTTGTTGCGACTGGAACCCATGGTGAACATGGTATATAGTTCATCTTTACGCAATCGCAGGGTTAACATGACAATAAGTCCGAGGACAAAAAAAGTGGCCATACCAACCAATACAAAGACAGTGTCAAAGATCTGTTTGAAACGGAATATGTTTTGTAAAAGATTGTCTACCACAATTGAAGGAACCACGATTTGCTCTTTCATTTCACCCGTTTCAAATCTACCCTGTAACAGGGTCGACGCTTTATGGTCATCCGGAATGAATACGATGGAGGTAATGGGATAATCGTTAATATCTCCATGAAAGTGAAAACTACCTGCTTCTTTACCATTTACCTGGTTGTAGAGGAACAATTTTGCACTTGCTGTAATACCGGTGCTGTCGCGTTCCAGTACCAGGGTCGGATCATTTACATTCTGCAAATCCTGATGGCCATGACCGAGACCCATAATGATCCAATTTGTCTTTAAGTCGGTAAATACAGCCAGGTCGTCGGGAGAATTGGAAATCTCAAGAATGCCTACGATCTCCATTTTGAGTGGATAGACACCGGCAAGGTCAAAGAAATTTTCAGGAGACGATATCAGGCTGTCACCGGGGTGGAGGTCCAGCTGATCTGCCACTTTCCGGCCAATGACACATTCACCTACATAGCGCAATGTTCTGCCCTCTTCAATGGATAATTTTCTGAAATTAAAATAATCCAGGTTGGTACCGATGATAGGAAAATCCCTGGCATTAAAAACAGAAACAATGGGAATGGAGTAGCCAAATGCTGTTTCATCAAGCGCTTTTTTAGTTCTTAGATCTAATGCCTCTATCTCTGTTTGCTCAAAGTAAAGAGTATTGATCACCAGATCAGTTGAATTTCCTTTGGCTCCCACAATTAAAGGCGTGGCATCAGCGCGCTCCATCATTTGTATTTCGCTTTTAGAGATAAGTTTCTGAAGACCTGCCGGTAAATAAAGCATCAAGCCGATGGATCCCATCAGGATGATGGTTCTAATACGATGAAACTGCAGATACTTTATGGCCAGATAGAAACTCTGTTTCACAATTATTTTTTCTGAAAATCGGTAAAATTGATAGTATGGTTAAATCCTTTTAACATCTGGTAATCATGGGTTACGGTAATTAAAGTAGATTGATATTGTTGAACGTAGTCAAATAAGATCTCCATGATCTTTGTTTTGTTCTCAGGATCCAGATTGCCCGTAGGTTCATCAGCCAGTATTACCAATGGTTTGGTCATCAAGGCCCTGCAAATGGCTACCCGCTGCCTTTCACCATGCGATAATTTTGATGGGTATTTCCTTAGTTTATCTTCTATACCAAGGTCTTTGGCCAGCTTGGAAGCTGAGTCTATGGTGTCAGTTTCAATCTTTAAGGTGCTGTTGATCCTGTAGGGGAGTAAAATGTTATCCAATACATTCAAATAAGTGATTAACCTGAAATCCTGAAAGACAAAACCTATGTGTTGAATTCTAAAATTTCTCCTTTCACTTTCCGACAAATCATTCACCAGCGTATCCAGCACTTTTACTTCACCAGATACCGGGAGTAATATCCCTGCCAGTAAATTCAGCATGGTGGTTTTTCCAAATCCGCTGGGACCGATAATGGCTGTCTTACTGCCCTCATCAAAGTGCAACTTGTTGATCTGAAGTCTAAAATCTGACTTCGGGTATTGAAAGTTAATGTTTGATAATTCAATCATTTTTTCTAGTACAACCTCTTTGAGTCCAGGATTTCAATATCATTGATTTTCCAATGCCCGCTGTTAATCCCAAATGATACCAATGCCCGGTATTGATTCTGCCGGTAATGGGTATGTCCAAAATGATTCACCGAGCCTCTAACGGTCCATTTGGTATCGGCGATATATCCGCCATTATCATCACCATCAATATCAAACAATTCCTGAATGTTTACATCATCCACATTTGCCCTTGCACCCCCTCTGTTCTCTAATGCCATGGACTGTCGGTTCTGAATATAAATTTCGGTGAGCTGATTACCGGACACACTCAAAGCCAGACGATCATAAACAAGGTCCTCGTTTCTTCTATCAAATGCCCTATAGACATTGGTCAGTAAATCATTGAGAATAACACTTGCCCTTTCTGATGAAGGTTGCCCGCCAGGTATCAATGGAAGATCTATTTTAAAACGCACAAAAGGATAGGTAAGAAAGGCTAGCACCAACATGATCGTGATCAATTGCCTGATAGAGGACGGCCTTTTATAAACCGCATGGTAAACTACAATAAGTAAAATGCCTAATCCCAGTAAAAATGAGATAATCGGTTTAGGTTGTTTTTCAACCTCAATTGCCTTTATGGCGGGAACCTGATAGCCGACCAGACGGCTTTTCCATTGCATGGTATGCTCTTCAGGGGTGAGTATAGTAGTAAATGCCCCATGAGGGTCCACCGCCGATGCTTCAATGGATTGTGCCATATCAGGGAACAGCTGCCAGTCAAGCAAAATCGAATCTGGAAATGCTTCAATCTCATATACGAAAGTGATGCCTACTATGGCATTATCAATTTTTTCTTCAACAGGCGTTTGTCTGGTGGCGACTCCCCCCCCGGCCTAATGTGACAAAATTGGTAATAATGTCCACCGGACTGACTTGTTTAGCATTCACGTAGATGGCATTCGAGGAAGTGACCGTATCCTCTATTTCTTTTTTTATTTGCTCCTGAGATTCAATGGGGATTGTAGAATTGCTTTTACCATTTAGGCTTGTGTATTGTGTAATAGCTGAAGGTTGTATTAAAATCTCCTGCCTAATTTCAAACGGCTCAACAGAAAGGTAAACCATAAGGGGAGTGGTCATTAAACCTGTTCCTCGTTGCGCCTGTCGGGTGGATATACCGGGGGATTTTACATACGATTTATAGGTAGTAGCCGCTGGAGATGTTTGCAAATCGAGGATCTTTACTTCATTTAAAAACACCTGTTCCTGGTAGATAAGAAGAATAAGGAATATTGATAACGCTCCTGAAGCTATGGGGAACCATCTACTGTTATCAGTCCTCTTTTGTAGGGGTGTTACTATTAATATTGCTACCAAAGCAAATACATAGTGGCCCAGGTCCAGGGCTAGATTAAAAGCGAACAATGACTGTATCTTTTGAATGGGGCTAAGGGCAACTACATTTATTTCATTGACAAAGGATAAACCATGAATCACACCGGAAAAGAATAAAAGCCAGTCCAAATGTTTGAATTCAATCTTATATACCACTGAATAGGAGATCAGGAAAATAATCAGTAAAAGAAGTAAATCGCTTAACAATAGATCAAAGCCGGGTAAATCGAGCTCAACCAAAATCATAGCCCCCATTTGACCCAGGGTAATAACCAGCAGAAAAGGAAGGATTTTGGATTTTGGAATTGCCCAGATCAAAACAAGGATCAGCAGTAAGTGCAAAAAAATTGAACGACAAGTGTCTCACTCCCAATTGAAACCCTTCCAGAAGTACCTCTTGCGTGGTCTTTTGAACAGGCATAAGCTCCTTTAATGGTATGTGGATACCATCCAATGTTCTATTAAAAAATCCCTTGAATGTTTTCCCATCCTTCCATTGAGCAGCTATGTCCACACCATTTCTGGCCCAGGGTAAGATTATTTCATCCTTGTTGGACAACGGTTCTCCGTCAGTAGTAATATTAACTTTCAAGGTGATCCAACCGGACTGATTTTCATATTCAATATCAGATACCTGAAACCGATCCGGAAATATGGGGGCTTTGATGGTCCAAAGTAATGACTGGGAAATATCAACTTCAAAGGTGTAGCTGCGGTCAGTTTCCTGAATGAGTCGAACTTTAGTAATGCCGGGGTCGTCAGCAAATACTGAGACACTGGTAAGCATGCTAATGGCCAGAAAAAATTTCCGCATAATATTACTGGACTAAATTTTTTGGTTGATTGATTTCAGGTATTTCCTTGGCAAATCTAAAAAGTCAATGTTTATTTAGCGTTTCAGATCTACCACGGTCACGTCATAATGATCGCGTAATACCTTGTATTGCTCTTCTTTAATCTCTTTTTTTCTCTCTACTGACCATTCCCGTTCCACTGCATCCCAAATTTTATCTAATGGCGGCAATTCGCTATCGACAAAATCACTCACTTTTAGCAGGTGCCAACCATAGGCAGACTCCACCGGCCCTTTCCAGCTTCCCACCTCTATTGCTAAGATCTCCTGACTAAATTTTTCACCAAAAAGCCTTTCAATCTCATTTTGGCTTTCATCTTCAAAAGATGATGGAATCAAATAGAGGCCACCTGGATGGTCCTCAGGTTTGGTGATCCCTTTTTGAAGGCCGGAAAGAAATTCGAGCGCTATTTGTTTATCTTCCAAGGGAAAATAAAGATGCCTGAAACTGAGCCGGGGGGCTTTTTGAAATTTTTCAGGATTTTCTGAAAGATACTCTTGAAGCTGGCTCTCAGTTGGATAAATGGTGGAGAAGTCATCCAGCATAAGTTCCATGATTTGTCGTAATCTACGTTTTACCGCAGGGTCTGTCTTGTCCAAACCCATAGCCACCGCTTCTTTGAAAAATATTTCATCCATTACCCTATTCCCGATCAGGTTATCAATCTCACTTTGGGTGGGCTCACGATTCCAGGTTTTTCTGAATGACTCCCCCAATAACAAGATCTCGTTTTGATCAACAATGATCTCCCTACTTTTACTATCAAAGTAAGTAGTCAATTGGTTATAGGATATGTATAAAAAAGTGCCTAATAGAAAAAAGAGTATAACTGGTTCCCTGGCTAATATTTTTAATCTTTTCATTCTTATAAATGTGTTAAGTATACAACAGACGAAAAAGTATGTTTGACTGGATTACATATTTAGCGCATAAATATACATCCAATGGATACTAGGTACAAATGTAGACGGTTGCCCGCCTTATGGGATCCAAATACGAGAAACTTTTAAACTCTCATTTACATATAACCTATTCGATTTTTTTTAACCTGCCCACTATGAAACAAGTACTTGAACTGGCAGGCAGATTAATAAATTGAAATGATTATTATTTCGGTGTATACCATATCGGACTCGTATATGCCCGTTCCTGTTGGCTGGTGGGTGCTTCTTTTGGTGCTTCCACGTCGAAACGAAAAGCATCATAGATATACCAAGGGGGTGTGGGAATTTCAAGCACTCGAGCATAGTAGAACGCTCGCTCATTCGCGTTAAAATTGGGATCAGTCCAAACTGTAGCCAACTCTGAAGCTCCAATGGTATTGGTCCAGCTGGCGGTTGCAATGTCAACCGTATTACCTACCGCCGGTAGTTTACCATCTGACCCAGGTTTACGGTTGTCCGACCAGACTACATCATATATTTTCTCATGGGTGTTCCCATCTGAATCCGTCCAGCCCTTGATTATCTGTACACGATCGAGATTGGCGCCGATGCCATCGCGTAAGGCGTAAACCATAAAAGTCGGAGCCTTACCATTGGGAGCAGTAGTAAGATCTCCGCCCATAGGAACGCCCTTAGCATAACCGGTAAAGGCCGGTTCACGATTTCGAATATCTTTTTCTGTGTATTCCCAACCACCAAAGAAACGTACGGTCATACGAGAGCCTGTGGTAGCATATACTTCCTTTCGATGCATAGCATCAAATATCGATTCCCTGGTGTTCTCCTCAGCCCAAACGCAGGTAAGGCCTGAAGCGAGCTGTTGCCAACTCAAGATTTCCCCTTGTTCTGTTTTCATAAAAGGGTGCATCATCCGTTCAGGCGAAGGTTCGTATCCGGCATGTTTGCCAAAGAAATTGTTTTCCTGAGTCGTGACCAGGGACGTGTGGCTGTCTGTGGCACCCTGGATGCCAAATTTGTAAGGATTGGTCCCAAATTTCTCCTCAAGTACCAAACCGTTCTTCAATGCCTCCCGTGCATATTCATACTGCAGCATATCATTCGTCTTGGCTACTGATACATCCAGATTACCCACATCCCAGTTGTAATAGTCGGCGAACTCGTCATTGGGTGATAGGAATGGGTGGGCTTCACCGTCTCCTTTGATCTGGGTGTTTTCGTAATTACGCTCCCATTTTGCCCGTTGCTCTATATAAAATTTATCCAGTTTTCGGCCCGTAAACTGAGCATCCATGGGGAACATAATTCCATTGGATAAGTTACCATTATGAGCCAGTGTCTGGACCTGTCCTCCGGTCTTTGCCACGTAGTTCTCCAGATATTTGTACAGATCGAGGGGATCGGTGCTGCCAATTGGTGCCTGTGTGGTATAAGGCACCACCTGTCCAACTATGTCGCCATTATCTCGAAATATGACGTTCCTATGCAAATTATTACCATTATCCAGGGAGGTCCACTCGAACCCAATAAGCGAGGTAAATCGCCCAGGATCGTTATACTCCTCTGCAGCGGCGATCACATCATCCCAGATTGTCTTGTATCGCTCGGCTCCTGGCGAATAATTACCAAACATCTCTCTGTCCATTTTACCTTGAGAGAAAGTCTGGATCAAATTGAGGGTGGTTTCGACCGCCGTCTGCCCTCCAGCCCTGAACCCATCCGACCAGCGCTTGCCCTGTTCATATTTTGTTACCATAGGTTCCGCAGCTAGAAGGTCGGTGATAAAACCCAATCCGTCGGAATGGTCGGCTACCACTAGCCAGTCGAGCGGCCTAGACAGACGAACTTGTAAGCCTTTTGAGCTGGTTACCTGCTCTCCACGAGCGAATCTATAGGCTTCCCTTACCCCAAGCCTGTTACCAAAGCCGCCCGCGTCCATTGACAACGCTGTGTGTAAATGAGTTTCTCCCCAGAGTGGGCTGCTGGGAAAATCTCGTGCAGCATAGGGGGAATAACTTGTTCCCGTATACTCGGTGGACAATATCCGTTCGATATCTGCTTCCGGCAGGGCCCCCTCACTGAAAGCCCTGGGCTCCTGCTCGACAGTTGCCGGTGTTTCTTCTGATGTTCCATCAGTAGAAGATTCTTTGGTCCCACAGCTAAATAGCAGGGCTAACGAAAGAAAGCTAATGAATAGAACTGATACGTTGTTGATTGATAATTTTTTCATTTTTATTTCTATTTACTTTTTCAATATTACCCGCAATAGTCGGGCGGGCATTTCTAATTATTCATTTTTCATTTTCCCGGTGTGTACCAGATCGGACTGGTATATGCCCGTTCCTGGCCTATCAGTTCAGCTTCTTCAGGAATCTCTGCGCCGAGCCGTACTTTGTCGTAGACCACCCAGCGTGGTGTTGGAATCTCCAATACTCGAACATAGTAAAATGCTTTCTCCTTTGGATCAAAATCAGGGTCAGTCCAAACGGCAGCCAATTCAGAGGCACCAATGGTGTTGGTCCAACTAGCTGCTTCAAGGTCAACCGTGTTGCCAACCGGTGTTTTGCACCGCCCATCGGCTGCTATTTTACGGCCATCTGATACCGCCACATCATAAATGCGCTCCTGGGTTTTTCCATTCTTGTCAAGCCAGCCTTTGATAATCTGGATGCGATCGAGATTGGCACCGATGGGATCACGCAGTGCATACACCATAAATACAGGAGACTTGCCTTTCGGGGCCTCAGTCAGATCACCGCCCATGGGTACTCCTTTTTCATATCCAATAAATGCCGGTGCACGGTTTCGAATATCATCTTCAGTAAAATCCCAACCACCAAAAAAGCGAACAGGTATCCGTGGGCCGGTAGTCGCGTAGGTCTCCTTGCGCTCCATGGCATCGAAAATGGCGGCACGTGTATTCTCGGTCGCCCACACGCCCTGGTATCCGGATGCCACCAACATATAACCATCCCATTTGCCAAGTTTTGAACTGGCAAAAGGATGTTCGACCCGTTTTGCTGAAGGCTCTACGCTGGTGGATTTACCAAAGAAATTTTCCTCTTCAGCTGTTGACAGCGATGTGTGGGTGTCGGTAGCACCGACCATACCAAACTTGTATGGATTTACCCCAAACTTCTTTTCGAGTGCGAGGCCTTGCTTCAACCCTTCGCGAGCGTACTCACGTTGCAGCATGTCAGGCTTCTTCAGAACTGTTAAATCGAGGTTAGCTTTGTCCCAGGTTTCGTAATCAGCAAACTCATCCGTCGGTGACAGCACTGGGTGGGCCTCACCATCACCTTTTATCTGTGTTACTTCATAAAGCGGTTCCCATTTAGCACGCAACTTTACGTAATTCATGTCAACCTTGCCGCCGGCATAAGTATTTTCAGTTGGAAACATCCAGCCGTTTGATAGGTTGCCATTATGGGCAAGTGCAAGTGTGCGTCCACCTGTTTTTGACTCGTAGTCTTCCAGCCACTTATAGAGATCCAGTGGATTCGTTGTGCCCAGGGGCGGTTGAGTGGTTAAAGGGATGACCTGCCGAGCACGATCACCACCATCGCGAAGGATTACATTGCGGTGCAGATTGTTGCCCTTGGGGATTGAGGTCCATTCGAAGCCGATGAAGGCAGTGAATCTGCCTGGATCGTTGAAGCGATCAGCGGTCTCGGTGATATCTTCCCAAACCCCGGTGTAAACTGGAGAGCCAGGAGCATAGTCTTTGGCAAGTTGTTTGGGAAATGTTAATTGGGTGAAACTGGTAATCAGATCGAATGCAGCCCTACCTGCAGCGTCGCCTCCTTCTTTAAATCCTGCATACCATTCTTTGCCTTTCGGATCGGCTAGAATATTGGGCGCACCACGTTGTAAGTCCGTAGCGAAACCCATCATGTCAGAATGGTCTGTAATCACCAGCCAGTCGAGCGGCCGGCTCAACTTTACTGGTAGCCCGCTAGAAGACACCACTTCTTCACCACGTGCGAATCGGTAAGCTTGTTCGTGGCCGGTGGTATTGCCAAATAAACCCGCATCAAGTGATAGCCCTGTGTGCACATGTGTCTCACCCCAGTATACCTTGCTCGGGAAAGCACGCTGTGCATAAGGAGAATAAGTCTTTCCCGGATAGAGGCTCTTTAGAACTTCTGGATCGGGTTTTCCAATGTCTTGGGCAATCGTAAATGCCGATGTAAGGGTTGAAATTAGCAGGACTAAAATTGCTATTTTGGAGTTTTTCATGATGATTTAAATTCTATTGATTAAATATTTTTATAAGTTTTATTTAGGATGCAGCATCCACTATACTTCGATACTCATCTTCTGTGAAGGCAGTGAGCGTCTCAGTCCGAATACCACCTTTTGAAGCAAGGGTGAGCATGACCTTTGCAAAAGTTGCGTCGTCCGGTGCCTCAATGACGGAGACCATATCGTACCGGCCCATGGTCATATAGAAGGACTTCATCTTTCCACCATTTCGTTCAATTAACTCCCTGGCTTTTTCAACCCGGGATGGGCTTTCCCTGAACTCTTGAATACCTTTTTGGGTCCAGTTCAATAATGCGATATAGGTTTTCATTATTTATCTAATTTTTATTTTTTTATTGTTCCCGTCAAAAGACAGCATACATTTTTCACTCTTCACTTTTAATTTTTCACTTATTCGGAGTATACCATATCGGACTGGTATATGCCCTGTCCTGCACGGTCATCGCCACATCATCCGGCATTTTTATATTAAAGAATTTTTGATCATAGGCCGTCCAGCGTGGCTTGGGGATCTCAAGCACGCGTACATAATATAAGGCACTTTGATCAGGATCGAAATCAGGATCTTCCCAGTAGGCGGTAAGCAAAGGGTCCCCTATGGTATTGGTATAGCTCGCATCTGGAATGTCCACGGTACTACCCACCGGGGTTTTGCATCGTCCATCTTTGCCAATTGTCCTTCCATCAGAAACCGCTACATCATAAATACGCTCTTTGGTCTCATTTCCATCCAGCCAGCCCTTAATGACCTGGATACGGTCCAAGTTGGCATTGTCAGGATCCCGCAAGGCGCGGATCATGAACTTCGGGGCTTCTCCTCTTGGCGCAGCACTCAGGTCCCCACCCATTGGCACACCTCGGGCATAACCTTCACGCGCAAAGTTCTGGGTTTCCACTTCATCGGCTTTGAAATTCCAGCCTGCAAATACACGGACCAGAATGCGGCTTCCGGTAGTGGCGTACACTTCCCTGCGCTTCATAGCATCCCAAAGCGATTCTCGGGTGTTTTCTCGCGCCCAGACACCAGCCAATCCTGCTGCACTCAAGCCAACACCCGTAACAGACATACTGGGATCAACAGGCGATCGGATCAGCACGTCCTGATAACGTTCAGGTGAGGGTTCCAGGATAGGTGCCTTGCCGAAATAATTGTCCTCCCGGGTGGAGGCCAGAGATGTGTGAGAATCCGTACTGCCCACCATACCGAATTTAAAGGGATTTACACCGAGTTTCTCTTCCTGGCGTAACCCTTCCTTTAATGCTGGTCTTGCGTACTCTTTGGGAAGCATTTCAGTCGTTTTGGGGATCCTTCCCATAATGTTGCTGGCGTCCAGTAATTCCTGTCCGGCAAATTCATCATCGGGGGACAAGGTAGGATGTGCTTCACCTGTTCCCTTGATCTGGGTCATCTCGTAGATGGGCTCAAAGCGACTTCGCATTTCTGCATAGGCCCTTGTAAGGGGGTTCCCTTCATAGGTCTTGGTATCGAACATCTTCCCATTGGATAGATTCCCGTTATGTGCCAATGCAAGAATGCTTCCGCCTGTCTTTTCCTCATAATCAGCCATGTATTTCCACAGGTCTTCCGGGTTGTTGGAATCAAATGACGACATGGGAAGCACCTGGTCCGCCCGGTCTTTGTTGTCCCGGAAGATCACCACCCGGTGTAGGTCGTTGCCAGCCGGATGTGGGCTGAATTCGTAACCGATGAACGCCGTGAACACACCCGGTTGGTTGTATTCTTCGGCTACTGTTGTCGCCCTTTCCCAAGCGGAACGCATCATTTCCGGGGTCGATACCCCTTTACCATCTGCGGCATTCTGGATGATGATTTGAAAGGCCTCAAAGCCTTTACCGGCCTTTACCAGATCATGCAACTGCTTGCCCAGCGGATTATTCAGAACCAAAGGATCCGAGCGTTGGATGAAATCCAATAGGCCATAACTCTCCGCGTGATCGGCAACCACCACAAAATCCAATGGCTTCACCAATTTGAACTTAAAACCACTTTTGGAAGTGACCTCCTGCCCCATGGAAGACTGATAAGCCCCCTCGGGGCC
>PVMK01142369.1_pt1 | contig 17453 bp, 20 predicted proteins | sample 1853481 | NCBI WGS metagenome assembly PVMK01 (sample SAMN08533507, study PRJNA380276) | Marine sediment metagenome, whole genome shotgun sequencing project.
TCGGCGACGATCACGGCCAGCCCCAGATCCGGCGCGATCAACTCGAAGTCCAGCCATTCGTATTCCACGGCATCGCAAGGCAGTCCCGTCGCGGGGTCAGAAAAGTGGCTCATGAGCATGAATGCCGTCGTTGGCGGCGGGATCGATGCGAACAAGAAGATGGGGATTACGGTAGCTGCGACCGAGAGGATGAGTGTCAGACCGATTCCGAGCGCAAAGGCCCGGAACAGTCGGGGTTTTCGCGCCCGGCTGCGCGCGCGCGGCTTGGCTCCCGACATGGCCCGCAGCCTACCAATACCCGTGGGGTGTGCCAGACCTGCAGCGCCCGCCATGCCGGGTGTTGCTATCGAGGCCCGTCGGGATTCAAAGCGGCAGAAAAGGCATCGGTGGCTGAGCCACACCGAGTTGCATCACTTGATAGCGGCCTTGTGACGCTACAGTAACCTCGTGAATCGCCTGTTCTCGAGGGACCGATGTTGATCCGCTTCTCATCTCTTGCCGCTATCGCGATTGCATTCGTCGCGTGTGCGACGCCGGTTCTTTTTGTTCCGGAACCGACCCTCCAGAGGCCGGTCGTGGACCGGCTCGGCGCTTCTTCCATTCGGATCCGCTGGCCGGAGTCTTTTTCGAGCACCTCCGTGGTCGTATACCGGGGGATCGACCCGTCCTTCATCAATCGTTCCCTTCCACTAGCGGTGGTGGACGATCAGTCGGTGGTTTTGACGGATGCTGACGATCCCGATATTGGAGGGAGGCGAAGGCTCTATTTCGAACTCGTACCTGCATCGGGCGGTGCATCTGTAATTACTGCTGAGCGGCGTTTGCCACTGGCGTGCTGCGATAATTTTCGCGATCTCGGTGGCTACGAGACGACTGATGGTCGCACGGTTCGCTGGGATCGCCTCTACCGGACGAGCGATCTGTCAAAACTGACTCGTTCAGACCTCAAGTATCTAAGCCAATTCGATGTCAAGTTGGTGTGCGATTTTCGCTCGGACCGCGAGCGCGATGCCAGTCCGGACCGCACCATCGATGATGCCCCCGAAATACTCGATCTGCCGGTGGATCAGGAAGGTGTCGACCCCGAAATGCTGCGGACGAAGATCCGGACGGGCGGCCTGGTGGCCCTCGGAGTCGAGCAGACCATGCGGGACGCCTACCGGGCATTCGTCACCGACTACTCGGAAGAGTGGGCCGCGATGTTTCAGCGGTTGGTACGGGAGGAGAACCTGCCCACGGTGGTGCACTGTACGGCGGGTAAAGATCGGACCGGGTTTGCGTCCGCCCTCGTGCTGCTCGCGCTGGGTGTTTCTGAAGAGACCGTTTTCGAGGACTACCTGAGCACCAACTACTATCAGCAGAATTTCGTCCGCTTCGTTCTTCGCTGGATTCCGCTCTACTCCTTTTTCAGGACTGACCCCGAAGACCTGCTGCCACTGATCGAGGCGAGGCGGGAATATCTGCAGGTTTCTCTAGACGAGATGGTGGCCCGCTACGGTTCGATCGACGCCTACCTCGAGCAGGCGCTCGGATTGGATGCCGGAATGCGCGCGAAGTTGGAGCATCATTTTCTCGAGTAGCGCCCGATGGCTCATGCCCTTCGATCGGCTAGACCCGGCGACCAATTCCGCTAGGCTGGGATGCGATCCCCCCCCGCGTGCGGCGCGCCTTCGAGAGAAGCGCCACGGAAGGGTTCGATGAGATCGGAACTGCGCAACTGGGCAGAGATTCTGCGGACCCAGAATCTCTCTGCCGGGCGAGCGATGGATCCTGTATCGCGTTGGCTGCTGGTTGCGCGGGCCAGTCTTTTTCCGCTGACGATCACGTCCGGAGCCATCGGTGGCCTGCTGGCGGCGGGCGATCCCGACGCTCGTTGGGGGTGTTTCGCGATCGCGCTTTTCGCTCTGATTCTGGCCCAGGCCGCCAGCAACATGATCAACGACTACGTCGACCTCGAATCGGGTATCGATCCGGACGAGTACCGGCGCGTTCAGTGCGCCCCACACCCGATTTTCTCGGGCTTGATCTCGAAGACCGGCCTGATCCTCGCGATTGCGCTCATCGACCTGCTCGTCCTCGGAATCATTCTGTACCTCACCGAAATTCAGGGTTGGCCCGTGGCGGCTTTCGCGTTGCTCGGACTCACGGTTGGAGTCGGCTACGGTGCGCCGCCCATTCAACTGAAACATCGCGGTCTAGGCGAGCCCGCGGTGGCGTTGGTCTGGGGCCCATTGATGGTCGGCGGTACCTACTTTGCGACGACCGGAAGCCTCGAGCCCTGGATTCTGGTGGCCAGTCTGCCGTACTCGTTGCTCGTCGCGGCGGTCCTGATCGGAAAGCACATCGACAAGATCGATCTCGATTCCCAACGCGGAATCCGGACACTTCCGGTTCGCATGGGAATGGATCGCGCGCTGTTCCTGAACCAGCAGCTGATGATCTTGTTCTTCGTCTTCGTGATCAGTCTGGTTCTCGTCGGGAGAGTCGGCGTCTGGGCCTTGCTCGTGATTGCGGCCACGCCCCATCTATGGCGAGCGCTGAAGATCCACTCGCGGCCACGCCCCGAGTCTGCGCCTGCTGGGTGTTCCTATTGGCCACTGTGGTACGCGGCACCGGTATTTTCGTTGGCGCGGATGGCGGGGGCGCTCTTCGTTCTCGCTTTGCTTCTGGACGCGATCTTTCCGAAGCATTTGGGGTAGAGGGCGAAGACCCAACCCATCAGGCCGTCGCACAATCCCATTCTGGGATTGCGCTCCTAGCTGATTAGCAGCGCTGTTTCGATTGCTTCTACGACACCACCCTCGGCGTTGCTGCGGACCACGCGATCGGCGGCTTGCTTGACTTCCGAAGCAGCGTTGCCCATCGCGATTCCAAGCCCTGCGTGGCGGATCATCTCGATATCGTTGGTGTCATCGCCAACAGCGATGATTTCTTCTGGCACGACGTTTTCCTCGGCGGCGACCGCCTCGAGCGCGGGCCACTTTCCCGGACTTCGGCGACAGGAATTCGAGGATCAGCCCCTGATAGTTCTTGTTGATCAGGGTGTGGGTGTGGAGTCGATCGCCAAATTCCTCGAGTGCTTCGTCGCACATCGCTGTGAGCCTCGCCTCATCGGCCATCGTGCTCACCATGATCACGTCGGATCGAGGTTGATCGTGCAGGTCGTCGACGATCTCGAAGAATTCGGTGTTGTCGTTCAGGTACTCGCGCTGGTAGGCGTGGGTTTTCGAGCAGCGCTCCGTGATCAGGTCGACGCGCTCGTGATAGGTATCGATGTAGACGAGCGGCGATCCCCAGCGGCGTACGAACGAAATGACCGGAGCGTACTCATCGATTGGAAGGTAGGCGTGTCGCAGTGTTTCGCCGCTTTGGATGTCCTTTACCAGGGTGCCGTTGTTGACGACGATGGTTCCTTCGAGTTCGAGCTCCCGAGCCCAGGGAAGGGCGGTTCGAAAGCGCCGGCCGGTGCAAAGGACGACCCAGAGGCCGCGGCGCCGAGCGGCTGCAACTGCATCGCGGACGGTCGTGGGCAACCTTCCATACGGATCTAGAATCGTTCCGTCGATGTCGAGCGCGAGAATTCGGTAGCCCACAGAACGGGCAGTGTGCCGTGCCGGCGTAGGTGTGGAAAGCCCTGTGCGGCCGAATCAGAGGTGCTCTCGGCGATCCACCCCCGCTGCTGGCCGCGGCCGGCCCTCGTGTTGTACGGTTCGCGTCCCATGAAGATCGGATTGGTCGGATTTGCCGGGAGCGGTAAGAGCACGGTGTTCGGCGCCCTCACGGGTCTCGCCGTGGAGACCGGCTATGCGGCCAGCCGCGACAAGGTCAACATCGGGGTCGTCAAGGTTCCGGACCCGCGTGTCGACGCTCTCGCAGAGCTCTACAAGCCCAAGAAGATCACCTACGCAGAGGTTGCGTTCACGGATCTCGGCGGAGCTGGTGGGGAAGGCCTCGACCGCACAGTCCTCAACGCAATGCGCGAGGTGGATGCGCTCTGCCAGGTGGTGCGTGGGTTCCCGGACGCCGCCGGTGATGCGCCGCAGCCGCTGCGGGAAATTGCCGATCTGGAGACCGAGACGATCCTCGCCGATCTCGAGTTGGTGGAGCGCCGCGTCGAGCGCCTCGCCAAGGACCGCAGCAATCCGCGTGAGCTCGAACTCCTGCAGCGTATTCAGGCACACCTGGAGGACGAAAAACCGCTTCGATCCTTCGAACTCAGTGAAGAAGAAAACAAGATGATCGCGGGTTACGCGCTGCTCACCCAGAAGCCGCTGCTGCTGGTTGTCAACGTCGACGAGGGCAGCATTGGCTCCGAGATCGATCCCAAAATCGAGGTGAGTGCGCGCGATCGCGGACTCGGGGTCGTGGTGCTTTCCGCGCAGGTCGAAATGGACATCGCGTCGATGCCCGAAGAGGATCAAATCGAATTTGCCACCTCACTCGGCCTCGACGAACCCGCGCGCAATCGCTTCATTCGCGCCGCCTACGAGCTGATCGATCTGCGTATCGATGTTGACCTCCGGGCCCCGATGAGTGCCGAGCGTGGCCGGTGGCGCGCGGCTCCCGGGCCGTGCGTGCAGCGGGTAAGATTCATTCGGATATCGAGCGCGGATTCATCCGCGCCGAAGTCATCGACTGGAAGGACCTGATCGAACACGGCAGCGAGGCCAAGTGCCGCGAGGCCGGCCTCGCTCGAGTCGAGGGTAAGGACTACATCATGCAAGATGGTGATGTTGTCCACTTTCGATTTAACGTCTAGGTTGGATGGGGAGAATGGGAAATATGTCGAACCCTGGACCGTCACTGAACGAGACCATCGAGGAGTTGCGCGAGGCGCTCGAAGCGCCCGACGATCTCGATGAGGAGCTTCGAGCCGAATTGCGCAGCGCGGCCGAGGAAATCCTCGAGGCCCTCGATCCCGACCACGAGCGAGAGCTGTCGGGCTCTCTTCGCGAACGCCTGACCAATACCCTCGAAAGATTCGAAAAATCCCACCCCAAAATCACGGAGACCGTTGGTCGCTTGGCGGATGCGCTGAGTGACATGGGGATCTAGCCCGCGCAGGGTCATTCTCTATTCATGCACCCGTCCTTCAGCCGCACTGACCACAGACCATGGCCGCTGCCTCAGAAACGCTGGCAATCACGCCAGATCTGGCACGACCTTCTCTTCGCCCACTGGCCCGTCGCCGTCTCGGACGTGCGCTCCCTGATACCGGAATCACTCGACATTCAGGAATTCGCCGATTCGTCGTGGGTGGGCGTGGTGCCCTTTCACATGACCGGTGTCGCGCGTCGATCGCTCCCCGCCATTCCGGGGCTTTCAGCGTTTCCCGAACTGAACCTACGTCTTTACGTTGCGCGTGACGGAAAGCCTGGAGTCTGGTTTCTCAGCCTCGACGCTACCAACCCGATTGCAGTGTGGGCCGCACGACGATTCTTCGCTCTTCCGTATTACCGGGCAAAGATCTCGGTGGTTTCGAGTGGCGACGGAATCCAATATCGATGTACGCGGCGTTCATCGGGGCGGCCGGTCAGGTTCTCGGCGGAATACGGGCCAACCTCGAAGGTGTACGAGGCGAAGCCTGGCAGCCTCGAGCATTTCCTGACGGAGCGTTACTGCTTGTATGCACAGACCAAAAACGGGCGCGTGCTTCGAACTGAAATCCACCACGTACCCTGGCCGCTCCAAGAAGCCCGCGCCAACATCGAAATCAACGAACTCCATGTTCCTCATGGATTTCAGATCAGCGGCCCGCCTGCCACCCTTCATTTCGCCCGGCGGCTCGACGTCGTGGTATGGCGACCAGAAGCCGTGGAGCCCTAGGACTTCGACGCCCCGCGTTTTATGGCGTGGATGATTCGAACAGCACGGCTTCCGCCGCCAGGCCCGGACCAAATGCCAGCGCGACGCACGGCAGCGGAGCCTTCGCGCGCTGCAATCGGTCGAGGATGAACAGGATGGTGGGTGAGGACATGTTCCCGTACTCCCGGAGAACATCGCGCGAGGTGGATAGCGCGCTCCTCTCCAGACCGAGCGCGGCTGCCACGGATGAGAGAACGCGCGGCCCGCCGGGATGCACGGCCCACGAGCGGATATCCCCAAGCGCCAGGCCTTGGTCGCCCAGCCAAGATTCGGTCCAAGCGCGCAGGTGTTCTTCGATGAGCTTGGGCATTTTGGGCGAGAGGCTCATCACGAATCCGTGGTCGCGAATCCGCCAGCTCATCGCGCCCTCCGAATCGGGAAAGAGGTACGCGCCGGTGGCGGAGATGCTCCAGTCCCTCGTTGGCATCGCACAGGGTGCCGACCAAAGCAGCCGATCCGTCGGCGAAGAGCGCGTTGGCGACGACCTGTTCGGGGTCCCAGCCGTAGTGATAATGCAGGCTGCACAGCTCCACGGCGCACAGGAGCACATTTGCGGCGGGGTCGGCGTTGGCGAAGGCGCGCGCGACGCGCAGCCCGTTGAGCGCGCCCTGGCAACCCATAAAACCGATGTGCGCGCGTTCGACGGTCGCGGGAAGTGACAAGAACTTGACCAGTTTCAGATCGACGCCGGGTGCGCAAAAACCGCTGCACGACACCGTGATCAGGTGGGTGATGTCTTCACCGCTCAGACCGGAGCGTTCGATCGCCGACGCCGCGGCGCGAAGCGCTAGTGGGAAAGCGCGCTCTTCGTAGACTTCCATTCGCGCGCCAACCGATGGCCCCAGGTCGTCGGCACTCTTTTGTCGGAAGAGGGGATCGTACTGAGGTCCGTCGCCCTCGGTCGAACGCTTGTGCAACAGGACGCTGTGCCGCTTCTCCACGCCGGTCCTTCGGTACAGGGCACGGAGGATGCGGCGCTCCTTTTCGGATCTCCAGGAATCACCCGCCACGATGTCGATCGACTCGTTTCGATCGATGGAGTGCTCTGGAACGGCGGTGCCTTGACCCAGAATCGTAAACTTCATGGCCGCACTTCCTTTATTAGGCTGAGATCCGTCATGGCCGTACTTCCTTTTCCAAGCTGAGATCCGCATTCAGCGAATCAGTCAGGCAACGTGCGATTGCGGGCGCTCTCACCAGCACAGCGGTGGCAAGATTCAGTAGAGCTGGATGGCGCAATCCCAAGGCGATGACTCTACAGCGGCGCTGTGCTGCGCCCACGATCTCTCGATGGCGCCGCTGCCAGAGGCGTTCCACCTCGCTTCCAAACGCGCCGATGGCATCGCACGCAATGACGGCCGCCTCACGGCCCGAAGTCAGAGCCCATCCGATGCCCTCGCCCGTGAAGGGTTCGACGTAACCGGCCGCGTCGCCGATGGCGAGGATCCGCGGTCCCGCCACGCGTGCGGGCCGGCGCGTTAACTGCGGAACGCCGCGCCAGTCCGCATCCCCAAAGGCTTCGGGGATGACGTGGCCTGCCTGCTCGAGAATGGCTCCCGCCGCTTTCGAGAGGTTTCGCCCTTTGACCAGACGAGGGTCTAGGGCCGTGGCTACGTTGAGGCGGCCGTCTTCGAGCCGAACCAGGCCCACGTATCCGCCTCGGCCGACAGCCATGTAGATCGTGCCCGGCGCGTAGCGCCCTTCGGCCCCCTCCAAAACGGCACCCGCTCCAAGCCTCGAGTTTGGGCGGAAGACGGGTTTTTCGCGTAGCGCGCTTTTCATGAGGTGTTGTGCGAGTCCATCGGCAGCTAGGACTACGCTGGCCATGACCTGTTCGGTTTCATCCCCCAGCGTCATTCGAAGCCGCCACCCTCCGGCAATCGATTGCGCGGAATCGACCCGGCATTCGGAAACGAACACCGCCCCCTGTTTACGCGCTGCTTCGACCAGCGCGTTGTCGAACTTCGCGCGAGACAACGAGGCGCCCGCCGGCAGGGGTACCCGAGCTGTTCTCTTCCCCACGGTGAGTTCAAATTCGCGTAGGGGGCTCCCCCCGCACTGGTCCACAAGCCCGCCCAGGCCCGCAGACCCGAGCAGGCTCAAGGCCCTTCCATTCAGGCAGCAGCCGCACACCTTGTATCTGGGGAAGCGGGCCTTGTCGACGAGCAAGACGCTTGGGCCACGGCGCGCGATCTCGAGCGCGGCCATCGATCCGGCCGGCCCGGCGCCGACGACGACGACATCCCAGGTCGTTCCCGCAATGTCCGGTGTCGCTCGTCTAGGCCGAGGCCTCATCAGAGTTCCATTGGAGCAGAAAGCGGTAAGGAAATCGAGTCTCGATGCGGCAAGCGTCGAGCCCTGCGTCCACCGCGAGCGTCCGCATTTCTTTGATCGTGAACGCGCCTTTTACGGAGCGAGGTCCGTCGTGTACGCACACGTCGTTGCAAAACAACAGGCGCACGCCGATCTGAGCGAGCCAGAGCCCTGCCCGACACCTGACGAGATCGTGGATGAGAACCAAGCGTCTGGCTGCGGCTGCCGCGTTCGATAGAAAGTCGCGGGCCTCGTTGCCGCTCAAGTGGTGGAGGAAGAGCGAAGACATCACGATGTCATAATCGTCCGGCAGCGCATCCTCGAGAACGTTCAGTTGAAAGAAGGTCGCGGAAACCCCCTGGCGCTTGGCGCGATCTGTCGCCTGCTCGACCGCGATGGGATTGACATCGCAGCCATCGATTTCGACGGACAGTCTTTTCGAGCGCAAGCGATGCAACAGCGCGATCGGCACATCGCCGCCGCCACAAGCCACATCCAGCACCCGGAGTGGCGCGCCGGGAGTCGCCCGAGCAGCGGCGAGGATCTCCGGCCATAGGATCTTGGCGCTTCCCGTTACGGCGTTCACACGGCACAGGCCCCGGAGCGAGCCGAGATAGCGTTCCGGTTCCAGGTCGGGGGTGTCCATCAACTCGGGTTGAAGTTCTCGGCTGCGAAGGTTCGAGAAGATCAAGTGCGACCACGATAGCGGCTCCCGTCGGTAGATCCCAGAATGCACCATACGCCGTCAGCCGAGCCATCATCTTGAGCACGGGGTTGCCGGATCTGTCGGCTTCCCACGCGTCATCCGTGCGAAGGATCGCCTCGAGGGTGAGCCTGGCGCCGACAGAGAGGAGAGGCCCGCGCCCGCTCACCGCTGTATCGTGATGAAGCGCCCGTCTCGCCTAGGGCGTGAACACCTCGACCGCCGGCGCTTTGAAGTCGGCGTTGCGATGGGAACCATCACAAAATGGCTTGTTGTCGGATTTGCCGCAGCGACACAGAACGATCGGCCCTGTCTCCTCTCGGGTCGAGCCTTCGACGCTCACGGTGAATCCTTCCTGGGTCTCGAGAATGACTGGGCCGTTCTCGCGAATCGTGATCTTCATCGTGTTTCTCCTTCCGTCCAGGTCGTGAGAGCACTTTTCATCCCCCACGGTCGAAAATGTTCACAACGATTCCCGAGTTTGCTCCAACCGCCAAACCGGGCCAACGTGGGGATCTTCGATCTCGCTTGTTCGTTTGAAGCCGCACTTCGCGAGCACGCGCGTCGAGTCGTTGAGCGTTGGGAGCGTGTGGGTTCTAACCCGACGCACACGATCGCTCTCGAACGGCCTTCGCGACCGATCCTTTCTTCTCCATGGGTCCCTTCTCCTTCTGGAGCCCGAAACACTCTATTAGATCATCGACCCAATTGATCCAAACTCGGCTGACGGCTCACACGAGGTAGACTGGACGCCGCTAGATTTCCGCGCGGAGGCGAGAAGAACCCAGATGAGCGAAGAAGCCCGCGAAGCACCCGGTGTCCACAACCCGCACGTGATCGACCTCATCACGCTGGACCCCGAGGCGAACGAAGTGGTGCTGTTGATGCTCGAAAAGCGGCCCTGGGGCACGGTTCCCAATCAACTCGAACAGCTCGACGACAAGTACAACAGCTATGTCAGCTACGTGCTCGACGGCCACTTGGCGAAGCAATACCCACAGTACGCCGACAAGGCCGTGCGAATCCAACTCGACTGCGCGAGCCCACCCGGTTCGCAGGAACAGGTCCGGATCAACGCAATGCGGAACTTCGCGGTCTCGGAACGACTGAGATTTCGCATGAACGTGATCGTCGCGCTGAGCCCGTCGTAGCCGCTATAAGCCGTTAGCCAAGTTGGGACAGATTGGGCCGATCAGGTGCCACAGAAGGTCTGGTGAACGATCTCTTCGGGCCTCGGCGGCGCGGCATAGCGTTCCTTTGCCGGCTGATCCTCGTAGGGTGACTCCAGCACCTCGATAAGCCGCCCGAACGGCGTGAGGTCGCTCTCTTCAACGGCCGCCATGATCACTTCTTCGATTAGATGGTTGCGCGGGATGAAGGCGGGGTTGACCGAGCGCATGATCGACCGCCGTTCGGCGGCCGATTGCGATTCGCCCACAAGCCGTTTGCGCCAACGCACGGCCCACTCGTCGAATGCCGCGGGATCCTCGAAGAGAGTGCTCACGCGTTCGTTGGCTACAGGGTTCTCGTCGATGACATCGCTCAAGCGGCGAAAGGTGAGCGTGAAATCGGCCTTGTTGTTCGCCATGCGAGTCAATAAATCGCGGAAGAGCGCTTCATCGCCTTCCCGCTCTTCGGCGAGCCCGATCTTGTGTCGCATGCCCGTGCGATAGAAACTTTCGAATCGCCCGACGAAGTCCTGAATCGCCTCGTTGGCCAGAGCGCTGGCGGTCTCTCCGTCGTCGTCGATCAGGGGTACGAGGGTCTGCGCGAGACCCGCCAGGTTCCACTGCGCGATCGCTGGCTGATTGCCGTAGGCGTATCGGCCTCCGTGGTCGATGGAGCTGAAGACCGTATCGGGATGGAAACTGTCCATGAACGCGCAAGGGCCGTAGTCGATGGTTTCCCCGGCAATCGACGTGTTGTCGGTATTCATGACGCCGTGAATGAAGCCGATCCGTTGCCAGCTGGCGATCAACTCGGCTTGGCGGTCGATCACGGCAGTCAACAATCCGAGGTAGGGCCTGTCGGCCTGAGACACTTCCGGGTAGTGACGGGCAATGACGTGATCCGCCAGCACGCGGAGGGCTTCGATGTCTCCACGAGCCGCGAAGAACTGAAATGTGCCCACGCGAATGTGGCTCTGCGCTACCCGAGTGAGGACCGCGCCCGGCAGGAGCGTTTCGCGCGCAATTTGTTCGCCCGTCGTGATGGCAGCGAGGGACCGCGTGGTCTCGATCCCCAGGCAAGCCATGGCCTCGCTAACGATGTACTCGCGCAACACGGGGCCGATCCCGGCACGTCCATCTCCCCCACGAGAGAAAGGGGTAGGGCCCGCACCTTTGAGTTGGATGTCGCGGCGTACGCCATCGCGATCGATCAGCTCTCCGAGGAGAATCGCCCGGCCATCACCCAACTGGGGTACCCAACCGCCAAATTGAAAACCCGCATAAGCCATGGCGAGAGGCTCGGCGCCGTCCGGCACCCGATTCCCGGCCAAAATCTCGATTCCCTCTGCCGTCTTCAATCGCTCGGGGCTGAGGCCGAGGTGGAGGGCCAGGCCCTCGTTCAGCTGGATCAGACCCGGTTCAGCAACCGGGGTCGGAGGCAGGCGTGCGAAGAACCGGTCGGGAAGCCGCGCGTACGAATTGTCGAAGGGGAAGAGGGCTGTCATCGGTTTCCGTGGGCGCTCTGTGGCGTTTCTGGAGTTCAGAGGAGTTCGTGGTCTCGCTAGAGCTCGAAGAGCATGTCGGGGCGGCTGATGGCCCTCCAGGCGGAAACGCTTTGCTCGGAGCTGTGCGGGGAGGGGAGGGGGTGGAGTGCGTGTGGGCAGCAGAGCGCGCCGCCTACCGGTGTCCTCACATGGACCCACTCCGCTTCGTCCTGGTTGCGCGCGGGCCGAGAAGCGTTGTTCTTGTTCACCAAGAACAGCGTGTCGCCGCCCTCGAAGTCGTCACTCAAGAAGAGCAAGACGGACATCTGGCTGAATCGGTCCGGGTACGCATTGGGAATCAGCCGTCTCCCCATCGCACGGCTTCCCGGCCAGGCGCCGTCCGTATGGGGTTTGAAGAAGTCGCCTCTTTCGTAGCGATAGAAGCGGAAACGGGCATTGAGGCCCAGAGCCTTCTTGTCTCCGAAGAGACCCCTGTCGACGGTCGTGAAGTTCTCACAGCGACGCCAGATGATTCCGTCGGTCTGTTCGTCTACTACCCAGGTGGCATTGTGGTTGTGGCGCACGCTCCTCGGGAGTGAGACTGCCGCGTCCGGGAGGTAACCCAGGGATTCGGTGAGATCGATGAAATGACGGCACTCATCACGCGACAATACGTTCAGCAGTTGAAAGGCCCCGGGGACACCCTCTACCTCGACACGCTCTACTTTGGTTCGATGGTCGGCTCGAAGGTCTTCATCCAGCTCAATCGGGTTCGCGTTCTCATTCGCCCAGGTGGGCAGAGCAGGGTGTTCGGCCCCGGGTTCCTCTGCGACGACGTAGAAGTCTGAAGGTCTGTTCATCGAACCCGCCTATCCGGTTTCATGTTGTTTCTCCAGCGTCTCACGGCGGTTCTTCGAAGCTGATGCGGCCGATTTTCCCCGATCGCAGCTCGCGCAACAAGATGTCCACCGTGTGTTGGATGTCCACGCTCCCGCCCGGTCGAAGAAGGCGGCGGGTAACGCCCCGTTTCTGCATACAGATCCCGGTTATCGAATCCTCCCAGATTCTAGAAACTTCGATCGACACACCCCTTTCGGACATCGTTGGGTCTAGGGTACGGTGGCGGCTTTACCGTATCGCATTCATTCCGTGCAACGTTCGCAAAGCCAGTCTTACGGGGGGAAGAAACCGTGTCTCGTATCCAGGACCGTATGATCCGCGCCGCAAAGTTGGACGTCCAGCTGTACGAGGAGGTTGAGGCCGATCGAGGGGCGATGCGTGAAGCCATGACCGTAGTCGTATTGTCTGCGGTCGCAGCTGGGATTGGAAACTTCGCAAACGGTGGCCTGTTTGGAATCATCGTCGGCACGATTGGCGCTCTTGTTGGGTGGTATATCTGGGCGTTTCTCACCTATTTCATCGGAACAAGATTGCTGCCCGAGCCAGACACCAAAGCAGACCATGGGGAGTTGCTGCGCACCCTCGGGTTTTCCAGCGCACCCGGATTAATTCGAGTCTTTGGGATCATTCCGGGCATCGCCCCCTTCGTGTTTGCTGTCGCGAGCGGCTGGATGTTGGTAGCGATGGTGATTGCGGTCAGACAAGCGCTCGACTACAGGAGCACTTGGCGAGCATTCGGCGTTTGTGTGATCGGATGGATCATTCAAACCCTCGTCCTGGTAGCTGCCGTTTCAATATTTGGTTCTCCATAGACAACATCGCTTCTCCTAGTTCGGATCGTCCAGCACCTGGTCGATCATGCGGTCCAGCTCGACGAAGTCTCTAGAGGGCTGCTCGTCGCCGCGCACGACCTCTCTGTGGAAAGCTGGACCGGGATGGATGTGCCGGATCACGCCGTGCCGGTCAATCAAGAAGCTCACCGAGGTCGCGCTACGGCGTCCGCCGTCGAGCCACCAGTGTCGCAGAACCGACCAGCCACGGTCGATCGCGATCGGGAAATCAAAGCCCCGTTCCTGGGCCGCCTCTCGGATCTCGCTCGCTGTGATCAGTCGGTCTATCGGCTTTGGGTGATACATGCCGATCACGATCAGGCCGCGACGCGCGTAGCGCGCATGGAACTCGTTTAGGGCCGGGGCGCTGCGTCTGCAGTAGGGGCAGGTGTCGGTCCACCAGCGAACCAGGACCACCTTGCCGCGCAGATCTTCGAGGCGAAGTGGTTCGGTGTTCAGCCATTCGGCGCCCTCCCAGTCGGGAGCCTTGGTTCCGATGAGTTCGGCTCCTGCTGCCTCTTGGCGCGTGGCGGCGGCAAGCGCCGCCGAGCCTGTAAGCGCAGTCAGAATCAGGATTGATGCGATCAACGTCATTGAGGCTGCGACACTGGAAAGCTGTCGACCGGTAACCAAGAGAAGCCCCGTCTCCTGCAGCGCTTCGAAAACACCACGAAGGGTTTCGGATTCTTGGGCCATCACTTCCTCCGAGGGAACGTACGACTCTCAGCCGGCCCTACAAGAGGGTCTCATGCCCCCTGAGCCAATCGCTTCCAGCAAGTCACCCGCCGAGTGGTCGGAAACACGTCCGGATGCGGGATCTGGCCGCTCGGCCTCCAACGCGTTTCGAAATCTCGGCGATACGCTGGTTGATCGCCAACATGGGGCGTTTTTGCCCTATCCACGTGCAACTTAACGGAATGTCAATTATCGGGTATTACCGAAAATGCAGCTTCTTCTTCCTATCAACTGGCCGGGTTTTTTTGGGAAGGGACGTTTACGAATGAAGTGATGTTTCTTGGTTTGATCAGCGCCAGGCGAAAACGGGTTGTTCGAAGTCCACCACTCGCGTCTCGCGTCCCTCGATGGCGACCTCGTGGAGTTGGTAGAGGATCGCGGCGGTGGGCGCGTGCACATCGGTTCCTACCAAGGGGATGGAGATCACGGGCCGGGGGCTCTCTGGAATGTTTCGCAGGTTCGGTACGTCGGGTCGCCCGAGTTCCTCAAGGCGCACCCGATAGACCTCAGCAACTTCCCGAGGGTTAGGCTTCAGCTCGGTTTTGGTTCCGGCCCAGACAACGACCGGTGTGATGACGAAGCCCGAGCGGGTCGGGTAGTCGTCGAGAATCCCGAGAACCGAGGCCGGCGGGAGTTCGAGGCCGACTTCTTCTGAAAGTTCTCGAAGCGCGGCTTGCTCGACGCTTTCGCCTTGATCCAACCGACTCCCTGGCAGCGCGTATTGGCCCGCGTGGCTTTTCATCTTCGCCGCGCGTAGGGTGAGCACAAAGCAGGGTTCGCCCTCGTCGTCGGCGATCAGGGTCAGCGCCACCGCTGCGGGCCGCAGGCCGTCACGGGAAATTGGAATTCTGCGGAAGCGGCCCCGATTGGCTTCGACGCGCGCTCGCCGCGCTTCGTCCATGCTTGTCGATCGGTTGCCCACCGCGAGAGCATACCGCGTCGCGCCCGCGGGATGGCGCCGCGCTCTTGCAATCGTCAAACTCATCCTCCCATGCTCAGCCAGGTCCGTCGACGCAAGCTCGCACTTCCGGACTCCGCGGTCGAGATTGCGCTTCTCGATTGGGGGGGGTGATGGACCATTGGCATTGCTCCATCATGCGAACGGTTTCTGCGCGGGCGTGTGGGGCCCCGTCGCGGAGCGGCTGCGCGCGCATTATCGCGTGATCGCGATGGACGCGCGGGGGCACGGCGATTCCTCGAAGCCCGAAGGCGCTGACAGTTACCGCTGGGAGCTCTTCGGAAAAGACGTCCTCGGCGTAGCCAAAGCCCTCGCCGCCGAGCACCCCGAAGGTCGCGTGGCATTGGGACTCGGACATTCCTTTGGTGGCACCTCGATTCTGATGGCGTCGGCGGAGCGGTCGGATCTCTTCGAGCGCAACGTGCTCGTCGACCCCGTCATCCTGCCGACGGTTGACGGGCGGGGGCCTTCGGCAGCGGATTCGCCCAGCAAGCTGCTCGCCGAGCGCTCCCGCAACCGGCGCCAGGTCTGGCCGAGTCGCGAGGCTGCCCGGGCGAAGTGGTTGGAGAAGAAACTCTTCGCGGGTTGGGATCCGCAGGCCCTGGATCTCTATCTCGCCGAGGGCCTCGCCGATCGGCCCGACGGCCAGGTCGAACTCAAGTGCCGCGGCGAGACCGAGGCGGCGGTCTTCGAAGCCACCGGATCGTTCGATCCCTGGTCAACAGCAGAGCGGGTGCGGACGCCGACGTTGATCGAGCGGGCGACTCACGGCGGCTTCCCCCGTACAACCTACGAGCGGCTAGCGGCGCGCATGACCGACGCACAAGTCTGTGATATCGACGCGGGCCACCTCGCCCCGATGCAACACCCCGATCGAGTCGTCGCCCCCATTCTAGAATTCACCGCCCGCACTTCCTGACGGATTCCCCAGCTATCTACCGCGCACGATGGTGAATCGAGTAAGGGCTCGGCGGAAGATGGCGGGCAAGTCATCCACCGACCTGGAGCCAAGCAAGTTAAAAGCCCAAGTTCGGGTCCGGCGCATGTCGCGCAGCGAAATTCAGCGCAGCCCGCCTCGAATCCCCGCAAACCCAAAGCCCAACTTCCATGATGCCGAGTCGTCAAACCTCGGCTCTACTTGGCGGGCGAGCCATTCGCGGAGTGACATGCGCCGGACCCGAACTTGCACGCAAGAAACCGCTCCGAACCCAAATAGACCAGACGAATCAGGAGAGCAGATGTCTAGTCAGCGCTCGACGGGTAGATCTCGCTCGACCCAACCCGTCCATCCCCCGGCGAGGGACAGGATCCGCCGGAATCCCATCTCCTGCAGCGATTTTCCAGCGAGCGCACTTCGTTGACCACCGCCGCAGTAGAGAATCATCTTGCGCCCTCGATCTTCGAGCCATGGGTCGCGTTTGGGATGCTCGAGGTCGGCGCGTACTTCAAGAAAACCGCGTGGAAAATTTAGAGCGCCTGGAATATGCCCAGCGGCGAATTCGTCGAGCTCCCTCACGTCGATAAAATCCCAGCCCGCGCGGTCCGGTTTCTCGAGAATCTGCACGGCGCCTTCAGCGGAGATCTCCTCGACGGCTTCGAGGGCTTCGCGGACAAAATCTGCAAGTGATCGCGCCATGACGTCAGAGTCCCAGATAGACGGCCGTCATCGACAGGGCGACGAACGCGAGAACACACACCTGTAGAGTCCGATCGTGTAGGAAGGCTTCTTCGGGCCGCTCTCCGAGCCCCGCTGTCTCCACGAGGTGGTGGTAGCGGAACAGCGCGAACAGTACGAAGGGAACCGTCAGCGGAAGCAGCGGGATTTGTTTGGCGGTCTCGATGGCGTAAAGCGAGTAAGTGATCGCCGTGGCGGCAATTGCGGTGGTCGTGAAGGTGTTGAGCGCCGCCTCGTTGTACTCGCCGATCACAGAGCGATGCCCCGCTGAGCCGCCATCTTGGGAAATCATCTCCGCCTGTCGTTTCGAGAGCGCCAGGAAGAGCGCCGCGAAGAAGGTGCACAGGACGAACCAATCCGAAGACGGAACCTGGATGGCTAGTGCGCCTCCGACGGCCCGAAGCACGAAGCCCGCTGCGATCAGCATTACATCGAGAATGACGATGTGCTTTCCGACGGTCGAATAAAAATGAACGAGCGCGATGTAGACCGCGATCGTGATCGCGAACGGTGGGTTGATCGCTGCGGCAAGTCCGAGCGCTCCGAGCGTGAGCCCGATAGCGAGCCAGATGGCGTGTGCCATCCCGATCTCGCCAGCAGCGATGGGTCTCAAGCGTTTTACGGGGTGCTGGCGGTCGATTTCTACATCCATGATGTCATTGATCACGTACACCGATGAGGACGCCAGGCAGAAGGCGACAAACGCGAGTGCCGCGAGGCTAGCCGGCATTACGGCGAAGAGTTGATTGGCAAAGACGGCCGCCGCGAAGACGAGCAGGTTCTTCGGCCACTGCCGGGGTCGAAGCAACCGGATCAGAGCC
>PVMK01158110.1_pt1 | contig 17453 bp, 16 predicted proteins | sample 1853481 | NCBI WGS metagenome assembly PVMK01 (sample SAMN08533507, study PRJNA380276) | Marine sediment metagenome, whole genome shotgun sequencing project.
CGGGTGGTCGTTGACGCATTTATTGCGGTCCATAAGAAATGCAGAATTCGGTTTAATCGCTGGAATGGCAGGTGAATTGGAGCTGAAGTAGTATCAGTTTAGCAGATCTGCGCGTCTTATTATTCCAGGAAATAATGCAAAAAGCGTGCAAAAGACCTAATAATCCATAATTATGATAAATTTCAAATACTTAACAAAAATGAAGGGTCTTGAAATTTAAAAGATAATGTGAAAAGAATGAATGAAAATTAGGCAATAGATTTCATACTCAAAAGGAGATAAAGGCTGTGTCCAGGTTCAAACTTTTCCGACTCAAAAACCAGATGTTCTTTTTTAATTTAATTGCTATTTCGATTGGTGTCTCAATCATTTTTATTTTGAGCTATCGATCCATTTCTCCGCCGACACCGGAAATCGAAAGGTTGACGTTTCGTCTTGCACTGTTTTTTGAGCCGTTAGCTTTTATGTTCATTGTGGCAGCGACCTTATTGTTCGAACATCCTATTCGGCGCTATCTGAACTTCATGGGCCGCAAAGAAGCCATACCCCAGGAAATTGCAATCAAAGCACGGCAAAGGTTACTTAATGAACCGTTTTTTATGATCGCAATTGATTTTTTATTATGGCTTGCTGCTGCTGCGGTCTATCCCATTTCCTACTATACATACAAAGCCGGCGAGATGATTATCGGCCGGGCCCTGTTTCAGAACATATTAATTGGATTGATTACCGTAACCGCTGCATTTTTCATTTTGGAGTTTGTATTGCAAAAATTGATGGTGCCCTACTTCTTTCCGAACGGCGGACTCTATGTAACTCCGAAAACACTCCGTATTCGTATCCGCACGCGCTTGGCTGCCTTGATTATTGCCTGTAATCTAATCCCCTTCTTTGCCATTATTGTTATCTTACGGGGGACCTATCGAGCCGATCTGGATCCGGCACAGCTTTTGGATTTATTGCGACCCACGCTGCTGACCAACGCCATTTTTGGTATCAGTGTCGGCATTGGATTAACCATACTGGTAAGCGGCAATATCACGCGGCCCTTAAAAGAGATTATCCGGGTTTTGAAAAGAGTCCGCGATGGGTATTTCGACCAGAAAGTCAGGGTTACATCCAATGATGAAATTGGCTATACCGGCGACGTGATCAACGAAATGACCGAAGGCCTGAAAGAGCGCGATAAAATGCGCCAATCCCTTGAACTGGCAAAAGAGGTTCAGCAAAATTTTTTACCGAAAACGGATCCTCAAATTGCCGGATTGGATATTGCGGGCCAGAGCATTTATTGCGAGCGCATCGGCGGTGATTACTATGATTACCTCGACCTGGGCGATCAGCACCAGGGTAAAATCGGCATCGTGGTGGGTGACGTTTCCGGGCATGGAATTTCTTCGGCCCTGTTGATGGCATCTGCGCGGTCTTCACTGCGGCAACGCGCCTTACTATCGGGAAATATCGCGCAAATTATATCGGATGTAAATCGGCAGTTGACCTGGGACGTGGAAGAGTCCGGCAGATTCATGGCCCTTTTTTTCAGCGAGATCGATACCCGGAGCCAGAGGATTCGCTGGGTGCGGGCCGGACATGAACCGGCCATCTTCTATGATCCGGCAACTAAAATATTTGAGGAGCTAAAAGGCCCGGGTATGGCCCTGGGGGTCGATGAAAGCTGGCAATACGAGGAAAAACAAAAGCTGGGATTAACCAGGGGACAAATCATTGTCTTTGGTACGGACGGCATCTGGGAGGCGCATAACGGCAAGGGAGAAATGTTCGGCAAAGAATCGCTTTTTGAAATTATCCGTCAATGTGCTGAAAGCAGCGCAAAACAAATCGTTGCTGCCATAATTGATGCATTGAACCGTTTCCGCCATGGTGCTATTCCTGAGGATGATGTGACCCTGGTGGTTGTTAAAGTCGTTACTTAAAGACAATTCGCAATTTAGTTCTCAAAAAATGAATGATAAAGTCTGAAAGTAAAAATACATAATAGCAAGAATCGGGTGGCGAATTTTATTTATGATGCATATCTTAGACCTAAGTTGAGCGATTGTCGAGGTTGCCGCAGCTACAAGGAAGATGTTGTACCGCTATAGTCGGCTATGCGGGACGGCATCTGACGCAGTAGATGCGGTAAGATCGGCAATCCCGAAGGGTTTCAAATTATAAAAATATAAATCGATCGTTCGACCCAGAGGCTCTCGACGGGTAGAATTCATTCAATATAAGACAAAATGATCCCTTTTTAAAATTTGAAACGCTCAATTTAGGTTAGATTAAATTTCAGACTGGGGGTAATAAAATGACAGCTGAAGCGTTTTCCCAGACTTCTATTGATTATGAGCGCGTCGAGAAAGCCATCCAGTTTCTTGCTGAAAACTTTCATTCGCAGCCGAGTTTAAACCAGATTGCCGCAAATATTCACGTGAGCGAATACCATTTTCAGCGCCTTTTCAGCCGCTGGGTGGGTATCAGTCCTAAACGGTTTCTGCAATTTTTAACCAAAGAGTATGCCAAGACCCTTCTGGAAGAATCGATCAATCTTTTAGATGTAACCTACGAATCGGGTCTGACCAGCCCCGGTCGTCTGCATGATTTATTTGTCACCTGTGAAGCGGTAACGCCGGGAGAATACAAAGCCAAAGGAGAAGGTCTTGAAATTGCGTATGGCTATCATGCCACCCCGTTCGGTGAATGTATGCTGGCAAAAACCGATCGAGGTATTTGTTGCTTAAGCTTCGTTCAAAACGATGACCGCAGGCCGGTTTTCGCAAGTCTGAAGAATAGATGGCAAAATGCAAAATTGATTGAAGGTCCGGATGTTACCCGACCGCTTATCAAAAAGATTTTTAACCCATCGGACGGGCAAAATTCGACTCCGCTCCATCTGGTATTAAGTGGTACAAATTTTCAAATCAAAGTTTGGGAGGCGCTGATCAAGATTCCGATGGGCGCTGTCGTCTCCTATGAGGATGTGGCGGCTCACATTGGGATGCCAAAAGCTTCTCGCGCCGTTGGCAATGCGGTTGGCAGCAATCCGGTCTCATTTGTTATTCCCTGTCACCGTGTCATCAGAAAAACTGCCGAATTCGGAAATTACGGGGGCGGGGTGGCCCGCAAGCTAGCTATATTGGGCTGGGAAGCCGTTCGTTCCAATAACTAATTGGTTATTTTCCCGCTGAGCTGCGTTCTCCGCGAGATTACTTCCTCGACGTACTACAAGTACGCCTCGTCGTAAACTCTTGTGCAGCTTGTTGAACACATTAATGAAAAAAATGAAGACGTGAAATCCCGCCGTGTGGCGGGGCTCAGCAAAAAAATACCTCACTTATTTATTGAAACGAAATATTTTAAATTAAGAATTTTTATAAAACTCCTTTGGATTCAACTCTGCAGCACCTCCAAAATCATTTTGCACGAAAAAAGTTCGGATCTCGGTGCACAGGTCGCACTTGTTGATGTAGCTGTCTTTCGCGGGTGTATAATCAAATTCCTCCTGTGCCATTTTGAAAATACCGAGAATTCCTTCATGAAATAATGTGGTTAAAATCGGGTATTTTTCTGCGGGAAGCGCTTTTCCCAGGTCTTCTCTTTTAATGGAAAGTCCGGAACAAAGTCCCGGAATGTAGTTTCCGAAAAGATCCAGATGAAAATGCCGGGTGTTTAATAATTCGGCGGCGCACCCGCCGCTATTTTCATCGCAAATTTCCTGAGCGGATTTTTCTGCAAGATAGGGGCGAAATGTTTCCAGTGCCCGCCCGCCCATATGGATCCAGTAGCGTTGAAGCAGATGCGTTACATAATCCTGGCCGAATCGCTCTTCAAATTCCGTTAACGAGTGAGTGCCGGCCGCATCCAGCTCGGATAGATCCGCAATAAAATCTGAAATCCAGGGGAAGATCCCGATTCCGGTCCGGCGGGCGGCTTCGATAACCCTTGAATCCTGGAGAAAGGAATATATTCATTGTGAAAGGGACTGATGGACACCAGCAGGGTCTGCAAACCCTGTTTGCGTAAATTTAACAGAAGGGCCATCGCAGAATCAGGATCTTTGAACCACGAGGAGTTGGTCTCTACGTACTCGACAGCCACTCCGACCTTCATAGCGATTTGCAGTACATCACCGAGCTCTTCCGGTCTTAACAGGGGTTCGCCGCCACCGATGTGCACCGATGAGCACCCCAGCTTGCGGATGGTGCGCAGATTTTCTTCAGCAGTCTGCGAGCTTATATATTTTTTTTCCCAATACGGACTGCAATTATAAAGGCAATGCCGGCACCTGGACGCACAAAAATAATTGGTGATCAACCCACCGGAAACCAGCCGCTTTATCCTAAACTCAGCCAAAAGACGTTCCTTCTTTTATATTTATTCACCACTGAGACCCCAAAGTTTGATGCGATACCGCCGATGGGCAGCGGAATTCTGGCTTTTACTTTTCCGCAATAACTTTGCCATTCGTAAAACAATAATCTGCATTCATGATACTCAATATTCAAGTAGGATTTGTCTGCTGGATGCTAAAGGTTAATTCAAAACATTGGCGATACGAACTCCGCATTTTTTATGGAAACCATCTGTTTGTCAAGCACGAACAAGCCGTCAGCATTGTGCGTAGTCAAATGGTCAAATAGTTGATTCGTTAAATACTTTAAAAAGGATTGAATCCTCTTACTAATTGACTATTTGATCAAAGCGTTGATAGACACATTATGATTTGTTTTTATAGTGGGTGTTAAGAAAACGTTCCGGTATTGGAACGTTTTTTTCTACAGCCCCTTATGCCGCAATTCCATCATTGGGTGTTTTTAAACCGGGTGGTTGTTTGTAAACAGACCGGGTGCTGCGCACCCGATCACAAACGCAATGATTGAGGCACTGCCGTGCCTTTGTTTTTTTCCGCCGATGGCGGTAAAATCCAAGCCACCCGCTCTGCGGGTGGTCGGGGACTCGGAACATCATTATGGAAAGCGGCATAAAAGTCAGATCAATTTCCGGCCTATATAACTACATGCTTATTTTTGCGGATGCCCTTCATTACCGGCGCTTTTAAGATTACGCGTCTTGCATAATTTCATTTTGTGATTACGATAATATTAGAAGGCATTCATATTGAGGCTTCCCGGGTTATCCGAGCGATTTCAGATTTCGAATAGAAAAACCGTCTGTTCAATATGGATGCCCTTCCACCCGAACGGGGCGCTGGGAATCATTGCGGGAAAAGTCGCCTGTCCTCAGTTTTCGCTATCCGCGCGACGTTCCACCAATTTATGTGTTCACAAAGCTTAGCCAGATGTTTTGCCCCACCGAAAAACCAGGTAAGCTTTCGACTTTTTGTGAAAACAGAGACAATGCGTATTTTTTTTGAACGCCTTGTCGCCCGCTTAGGTGTATCTGAGGTGCTCAGGTGAATCCACCCATCATAGAATTTAAAAATGTTACCAAGCGTTTTGGTAGGCGGACGATTCTGGATCGGGTCAATCTGCAAATCCATGAGGGCCATGTTACCACCATCATCGGAAAAAGCGGCGAGGGGAAAAGTGTGCTTCTCAAGCACATTATCGGTCTATTGAAACCGGAAGAAGGCAGCGTTCTTTACCGGGGCAAACCGATCGGAAAAATGAAACGCAAAGAATGGAATGCCTATCTCGGGCAGGTGAGTTACATGTTTCAGAATAATGCACTTTTTGATTCAAAGACGGTCTATGAAAATGTGGCCATGCCTCTGAGGAAATACACCAAACTCAGTAAAACGCAAATTCGAGAAAAGGTGATGGCCCGCATTGAGCAAACCGAGCTGACCGATGTGGCTCACAAATACCCATCAGAGCTCTCGGGCGGGATGCAAAAGCGGGCCGCGCTAGCCCGGGCACTCGTGACGGATCCGAAAATCGTTCTGTTTGACGAACTGACCACCGGCCAGGACCCCATTCGCAGAAATGCGATTCTCGGGATGATCGCCGAATACAAAAAGAAATTCGGCTTTACAGCTGTCTTGATCAGCCATGATATTCCCGATGTGTTTTTTATCTCCAATCATATTTTAGCCCTCTACGACAAAAAGATTGTTTTTCAGGGTACCCCGGAAGAGTTTAAGGACTTTGATCATCCGTTTTACGATGAAATCGTCACCAGCCTAGAAAGCCTGCAGGAAGAATTAACCGGCCTGTATTCCAGGCGCCAGTTTAAAGTGCGCTATCAAACCGATCTGGCCCGTAGAAATGGGCATGAACACTTTGTGGTTGTCATCTTTACGCTTGAAGATCTGGATCGCATTATTGACACTCTGGGTCACGAGGCCGCTCAGCACGGCATCCGAACGATGGGGGATTACATCAATAAGCATTTCGGCGCGGTGGGGGGATTTTCTGCTCGACGCAGCATCAATCAATTCGGCACCGTGCTCCCGTTTTCGGATCTGGAAGAGACTGGGCGAATTTTAGAGAATTTTACCAGAGATTTTCGGAAAAACGGGCTGATCAAAATTGAGAATGCCGCCAGACAGGTCAATCCTTCGGTGAGTTGCTTTGAATTTTCAATCAGTGCCGGGCTGGCCAGGGGACATCCCAATGTTGAGCTGGATGCCATTATGGAAATTGCCGAATTAAAGAGGGAACCGATTGCCCAATTCCAGTGTAATATTGAAAACCTGACAAATAAAAATTAACTTATTTTACTAAATTCAGCGGCCTTTTTACAACCCGCCTCAATCGCTTCGTTTATGATTGCCTTAAAGGCTTTTTTTTCCAGTGTAAACATAATTTCAGTGGAAATGCCCCCCGGCGAACTGGCTTCGCCGATTAGATCGTAAGGGGACACTTGTCGGGTGTTCCACAGTTCCATTGAACCGGCAATCGTATGATATGCAATCTTTATTGATGTCTCCCGATCGATACCCAATCTCACTGCTGTATCAATGATCGCTTGAAAGAACAGGTGAGTTGTCACCGGGCTGCTGAGAGCTGTAACCGCATTGATGTTTTCTTCCCTCAAAATGACATACGTTCCCAGACAAGAAAAAAGTTCGGTAACATCATTCCTTTGTGTTTCGGTGACGTATGGGTTAAAGGCAAGCGCCACAATGCCTTTGCCGATCTGACTGGGCGGATTGGGCAGGGCTCTTACCACCGGGATATTGTCTCCTAAAGCCGCGTAGGTTTTCATTGGAATGCCGGCAGCCAGGCTGATGATTGCTTTGTCTTTTGAAATTTTCTGTTCTCTTAATTCATTTAAAACCGGACCCACAACCTGGGGCAGAACATTGAAAAATATGAAATCAGCAGCGCCTACTGCCCGGTGATTGCTATCCGCTTATCCTTCTCCTTTTGCCCTTATGTTTGACTCCAACAATTTTTTAAATTCTCCCTCCAGTCTGGCGCACGGATAAAAACCCAATTCCTTCAAATTGCCGGTAACATCAACCGGCAGCGATTGGCTTTCAATTTTTTGATTTAAGATACCGCCAATTAAAACCGGAAGCCTTATTTTTTGCCTGTCCAGAGCTGCTCTCAATTGTTTTGCATATTCATGTGCCATCCCATTATGGGTGCTGACCAATATCGCTTCCGCGTTTTGGGTATTTGCTTCTGAAACGATCTCATCCGGATTTACCTCAGCGCCCATATATATCATTTCAGCTCCGGCTTCAGAAAGAAGCCGGCTGATAACCGTTACGGCATGCTCATGCACATCGGTTGATGCGATTAGCAATCGGTGCCCTCCTAAAAGGGTTCTCATTTTTTGGGTGACAAACATCTGCCGATATTCATTGAAATATTTGTTTGACATTTCGAAAACATCCGTCGGTTCAATAGGTATTCGCCCTCTGATAAAATCTTCCTGGACCTTACCGGCCCCGAACATTTCTTCGAAAACGGCCGGTCCGAGGTTTTTGAGCACAAACAGGATTTGTACAGGGTCTGTAATATCGACGCCGGCCTCTTTTAGGCCGTCTAAGGCGTTATCAAATACAGATTTTCCTGCACTGAGTATGGTATCGGAGAAATGATAGGCTTCACGGAAGTCAAAATGGTAAAAGAGTTTTCGAGCCGCTTTTTCGATTTGCCGACCGAATTTTTGGGCTTCGGCGATTTCTTCAGCAGAAGGGATTCTTAACGCTTCCGTAACCGGCAGCGGCAGCACGGCATGGCCTGTGGGACATTCAAGCTGAGCCATAATATCCCAGAGTAAATATTCTGCTACAACACCTTGGTTCAGGGTGAAGTCCGGTGTAAAAGAAAGGGTATCACCGTAAAACATGGACCCCACACAATCGGGCGCATGAATTTTATGCAGTGCAAATACCCAGCCGGCTCTTTTGATGGGATCGGTTGTCAGTCCGCCAATACAATGAGCCAGTTTGGCGCCCAGAAGGTTTTCAACAATATAGTGTTCCAGATACGCCCATCCGGCGACGGTGGCACAATCGTAAAAAAGGGCGCCGAAGCCGTCTTCGAGGTAGGAGTGCACCATTGTGCCCTTATTTCTCAGGGTTCCCATAATCGCGATTGCCTTTATTGTTTCGGCAGCAGTTACGACTTTATCTTTCCACAACGGAACTTCATGGGCAAAAAATTGGGATAGATTTCCAATGGTGGTAACCCCGGCTTTCAGTGCGAGGATGGTGTTGTCCGTCGATGCGGGAAATCCTATCATAAAATCGCCCATATGCGGCTGGATCGGCGCTGTTTGCCCAACCTGTATCCAGTCTTTTATGGAATGCAACATGGGGCCGGTTTCAGCCGGTATGTTTGTTCGGTGTGCTTTCGGTAATCCCATGCGTCGATCCAGGCAAATTCCGACGCGATCCACGACGAACCCATTCGCTTCAGCGGTTTTATCAAGCAGAGCCAACGCCGCCGCCGTCGAATTCCATGAATTCATTCCAATATGGGCATGAAACATGATTGTATTTTTTTGCATACACCTTTTCTTATACTCCAATTCAGATTCCACGCCCATTTTATCCATGAAAGCGGTGCGGCCGATTCGAATATCCTTGGCCATCACATGCCCTTCATTCATAATTGCCTGGCTAGAAGGTAAATCTGTCCTTAAAATCTCTTGAACGGTTTTATGGAATTTCGAAAATTTCATGGGTCTGTTTTTTTATCCTAAGGGGGGTTTTGACTTTAGATTTTTCTTTAGATGAGACTGCCGGGAACGGATGGTTTTGTAAAGAAAAATTTAGATACATCTTTAATACCGTACGAATCGCAACCGAATTCCAGAAGTTTTATGATTAATGTTTATAAAGGATTATTATCTGATTATATTTTATAAGGGCTGGAAGGTTGCCGTGAAATGCCTCAGTACCGGTTGTTCGTAGACAATGCGCATGCCTTTAATTTGTTCCCGTTTGCCGTACACGGATTCGACGCATTCGACCACATAATCCATGTGGCTCTGGGTATAGACTCTTCGGGGAATGGCCAGCCGTACCATTTCCAGCCGAGCCGGTTCAAATTCACCGCTGGTTGGATTGGTCTTTCCGAACATCACACTGCCGATTTCACAGGCGCGGATACCGCCGCAAAGATAAAGCTCGCAGGCCAGAGAGTGACCCGGGTATTCATGCGGAGGGATATGCGGCAGAAAAGCCTTTGCGTCTAAATAAATGGCATGACCGCCGGGCGGCTGAAAAATGGGCGCACCCAGTTTGTCAATTTGTTTGCCCACATACGAAACCGATCGGATGCGATACTTTAAGTAGTCTTCTTCTAAAACTTCGTCCAACCCCCTTGCAAAGGCTTCCAGGTCGTGACCGGCCAGCCCGCCATAGGTCGGAAATCCCTCGGTGACGATCAGAATATTGCGTGCCCGGCGGGCAAGCTCGTCATCATTGACTGCCAGAAAACCACCCATATTAACCAGACCGTCTTTCTTGCCGCTCATGGTGCCGCCATCGGCATACGAAAACATCTCCCGGGCAATTTCTCTGATGGTTTTGTTTTCGTAACCGGGTTCTCTGATTTTTATAAAGTAGGCATTTTCGGCAAAGCGGCAGGCGTCTAAAAAAAAGGGGATGCCGTGTGCGCGGCATATTTCTGAGGATTTGCGGATATTTTCCATAGAAACCGGCTGGCCGGCATTGGAGTTATTGGTGACGGTCAGCATCACCAGCGGAATCCGCTCCGGGCCTTCTTTTCTCAGCATTGATTCCAATGCATCGAGGTCCATATTGCCTTTAAAGTCAGCCTTCAGGGCCGGGTCGAGCCCATCCGGGGCAAGGAGGTCGACGGCTTCAGCCCCGCTGATTTCTACGTTGGCGCGGGTGGTGTCAAAATGGGTGTTGTTGGGCACCTTTTTGCCCTTTCCGCCCACAATAGTAAATAAAATTTTTTCGGCCGCACGTCCCTGGTGGGTGGGAATAATATGACGAAATCCGGTCAGATCCATGACCGTTTGTTCGAGCCGATAAAAGCTTTTGGAGCCCGCATAGGCTTCATCGCCTTCAATCATCCCTCCCCACTGCCGGGCGCTCATGGCCGAAGTGCCGCTGTCGGTCAGCAGATCGATCAACACATCATCCGCGTGGATATTAAAAAGATTGTATCCGGCTGCTTTAAGAATGGCTTCGCGCTCCTTGCGGCTGGTAAAGCGCAGCGGTTCGACGGATTTAATTTTAAACGGCTCGATAATCGTTTTCATTGACTGCTCCTCCGGTCAAAACCATACATTTCAGGGTCCAGAATGAAGGATAAAGCTACAATGACTGCGTGTCAAGAAAACGAATATACGAGAAGAATATGCAAGATGGAAGAAGAAAACCTAAAACAAATTCATGCATGGCTGGGTCTTGAAGCATTTTGGTATCTTCAGCAGAGAATTTTATATCTTATTGAATTAAAATTCAAAATGGGGTAGTTTTTTGAATCGGTAACATCATTTTTTCTGCAACCGGTCTTTTTTCTAAGCCTTTTCCTTGGTATAGAAGTTATGAAAACCATAAGAATTTTAGGCGGGGGGCTTTCCGGATTGACCGCAGCGATTAATTTGAAACGTGCTGGAGTGGATGTTGAAGTTCACGAGTGCAAGCGCTTTTGCGGAAAACACACCAACGATTTTCAGTTTCTTGAGAACTGGACGTTTGAAGATGATGCGCTGGCTATCTTGCAGAACTTAAATATTCAAACGGATTTTTATATAAAACCCTGGCATTCGCTTGAATTCATAAGTCCTTCTTTAAAAAAATGCCTCAAAAGATCATCCCGGCCATTGATGTATCTGGTAAAAAGAGGACCGAGGGAAGATTCAATTGATCACGTTTTGCAAAAACAGGCGACAGATGCAAATGTGCCCATCATCTTTAGATCGAAGCTCACCGCCAGTGACGCGGATATTATCGCAAAAGGCATAAAAGAGCCGACTTTCATCATCACCGGCATCACCTTTCCGTTTGACCATCCGGATAAAGCCATTGCCATTTTTGATGACAGGCTATCACTTAGAATCTATTCTTATTTTATCGTCAACGACAATATCGGAGAGGTTGCGTCAATCAATCCGGCAGGCAGCAAAGAGCATAAGGCTCGTTTTGATCTTACCGTGAAACGATTTGAGGAAATATTGAATTATAAAATTTCAACCATTACCCATCGATTTGCCGCTCCGGCCAGCTTGTATTTTTTAAAACAAGCAAAGATAAACAACCAATATCTCATCGGTGAAGCCGCCGGTTTTCAGGATTGTCTGACCGGATTTGGTATGATGTATGCGCTCAAATCCGGATACCATGCGGCCCAAAGTATCATTAGAAATGATGATTATGATCGTCTGTGGCAGGCGGATATGCTGAAACCGATGGCAGTATCGCGTACCAACCGATTTTTGTTTGAAAAATTATCCAACGATGGCTACGAAAAATTGGTTCGTATGTTGGACAGCCAAAATTCGGTCATTATGAAATTACTTGGGGGGGATGATCTGCAACACATATTAAAAAAGATTTACAACCATTCGCTTTCTTACTTCCTGAGGGTCCTGGTTTTCTGGAAACGTCTGGCAGCGTTATATAGATTTCTTCTTAGTTTGGCAGGAGGAAGTCGCTGCTGATGACACCGTCGACCTCCATCTCGAGTACGCGCGCAATATCTTCGCTTGTGTCCGCATTATAGGGAAAGACACGGATATCATGGGCGTGCATCGTTTGGACCTGTTCGCGGGTGAGGATTTGATGGTTGGGATGCCAGGATACGACCTTGAGCTGTTTGCATTTTTCTAAAATGTGTTTGTTAGCGGGATTCCTTGAGATCAGCCCCAGCGCAGGTGCATGATCAATGGTGGCTATATGTTGCAGGAGGCTCAAATCAAAGCTGGAAATTAATACACGATCCGAAATTTTTCGGCGGCAGATAAGTTCTACAATCTGTCGTTCAACGGCATCCAGCGGGTGGTGGGGTTCATAGGCATGCGGCTTGATTTCAATATTAATCAACACCTGGCCAGCTGCCAAGTCCAGCACTTCAGATAATTCCGGCAGGCGCTCACCGGCAAACCTGGGCTGAAACCACCCCCCGGCGTCCAGCTGTTTTAGCTGTTCTAACGTATGACCACTAACCTTACCCTCTCCATTGGTTGTGCGTTCAAGGGTTGCATCATGAATGACGACTAATTTGCGGTCGCGGCTGAGCACCACATCCAGTTCGATCATCTGAACGCCGGCATCCAGCGCCGCTTGAAAAGCAACCAAGGTGTTTTCAGGATACTTGGCCCGATATCCCCGGTGAGCAATAAACCAGGGCGGCTTGAATTTTTGAGTTCCAAAAAAAAGGTTCATAAAATAATGCTTATAAATCTATTAATCGCTCCCTAAAGAATGACCCCGCAATGTTCCACGGGGTTTTATATGGCTCAAATGAATTTTCGGTATCGATTTTTTAAGTAATTGAGGGGTCGGGGAGTTTTACCGTCATGCCCGCGCCAAGCGGGCATCCAGCTTTTTCAGCAAAACATTTCTGGATTCCCGCCTTCGCGGGAATGACACGATTGCAATGAAAAAACTCTCCGACCCCTGAAGTAATTAGGCTTCAATGATAAGGGTTAAAAAAAAAGAACTGCAATTTATCCAGCTCTTCAACTTTACCTCAAATAATTTTTAATCAGGATTAAAATATCTCTAATTAAGAATCAATTCCTCTCTTTAACTTTATCTATTATTGTATTCATAAATAAAAGTAAAATCAACCAAAGAGTTGGCTTAATATTCATAGTCCAAGTCTGATATCTAAACTTTAATGATACAGTTCTGTTGATTTGAGAGGAAGGTGCAATATGAGGGTCGAGAACAGGCCGTATAGAACGATCCTGACCCACGCGGTCCTTATCTGGGCCTGTATTTCTTAGCAACCTGCGCGCTATAGGCCCTCAGATTCTGCGATCGGCGATCCGTTACATTTTCAGGCGGAACAAGATACGCCAGTGCCTCTTTCATATCCTGGTTTATCTCCTCTCTGGATCTGACAGGAATAGCGTGTCGTCTGTAGCCATCGGGTTCCTGTGTGCGCTCAAGCGCGTCCATCCGCTTTAAACATTCATCGTCAATTTCAAAGAGTTCCCCTTCAACGTGATAACCCTGTCCGGGGCTATGAATCATACACGGTACATACCGCTCACCGCAAAGAACCAGTGGATACTTCTCAACTGTATGATATTGACCAAGGAGTTGAGCGGAGCCCATATATTGATCGTGATTCGGAAATCCCTTTTTAAGGGTCCCATATACGAATACCAGGTGTCCCATCAGACCGTTAGCTATGTTGACGTGTTGCTTATTCTTCTTAGATAAAGCATTTGGGTTGTGACATAGCTCAAATTCAGCTCGGTAGATTCATTTCTGTAATATTATGAGCCTGTCAAATTGATCGTTAACCCTCTAATTCTCACCGATAGTTGCCCGGATGACCTTGTACCCCTCCTTCTCCATAGCTGATGCCACGACCTCCTGAAGCTCCTTATCAGGAGTTAATGCAACCATATAACCGCCTCTGCCGCCTCCTGTGACTTTCGCACCCAAGGCGCCCTTTTCAAGTGCCAGGTTGCATAAGTAAACCAGGGTTTCATGCGAAAGCCCCATATCGATCAGAATTTTGTGGTTTTCCGTCATGATCGAGCCTACTTTCTCCAGCTCGCCTTCTTCCAGCGCTTTTTTCATTTCAAAAGACTGTTCCTTAATCGCTTTGAGGCGTTTTATAAACAAGTCCGGATCCTTTTCCCTTAACTGCGTGGTGAATGCATCCAAAGTTGATGTGTCGGAAGTAACTCCACTGTTGGCAAGAACCACGTTAATTGGTGTTTTGACCTGTATCCTTTCAAAACTTTTTTTCTCATTTTGCACCTGGTAAAATAATATGCCACCATAGGAAGAGGCAGTATTGTCAACCCCGCTTGGCGTGCCGTGGTAGGCAAATTCACCCTCCCAGCCTACCTGGTTGATTTCTTCGATGGAAAGATCCAGCTCAAACTCTGCATTCAATGCTCTGGCAAGCGAAACACAGCTGGCCGCACTGGCTCCGACTCCGCTGCCGGCTAAAAGAGTTCCCCCATAGGTAATTTTAATCGGGGTCTTTTTGATATCAATTTTCATCACTTCAAGAATTCTGTTGATGGAGTCTACCTGCTGCTCTTTTTTCTTTTCCTTGTATCCTGGAACCTCATTGCGGTTGTCCTCTAAAATCCACCCCTCTCCTTTGATCTTTTCCACCGTTGCCACGGTTTCAAAAGCAAGTGCTGCAACAATCGCCGGGACGTCATGCAGCACGAACTGGTCTCCTATTAGAATCGTTTTTCCACTCCTTTGATCTTTTCCACCGTTGCCACGGTTTCAAAAGCAAGTGCTGCAACAATCGCCGGGACGTCATGCAGCACGAACTGGTCTCCTATTAGAATCGTTTTTCCATAACCCGAGCCTTTAGCCATTACCTCCTCCTTTCTTAATTTGCAGTGTTTTTCTCAGACAGACACTTATTTTTATACACTAATAATTTTTTCCATTTCTTCGATGAGTTCATCTTCCTTGCCAATAGCTAAAGTGGTAGCTGCTGCCAGTCTATGGCAGGCGTCGGAAAATCCGCCAAGCCTGTTGGTGGCTTCGGGAAGAAACGTATTAAGGGCCGCTGCTTTTTCTTCTTTGATTTCTTTTTCCATAAAAGCAGGAACTCGCATGGAGATCTTTACTTCGTTAAAAGCGATAGGACCAAAACCGGGAATTTCATCAGGGATGACTTGAAACCCGGCGATGTATTTTTTAGGATCGATAAACTCCATGTTTTTGATCGTATGACAGAAGGCGCCGATCATCTTTACTCCCATTGGGGTAAAGCGGTCTTCCACATGCAGCCATTGTATATGCGGCGACTCGTTTAATCCGTCTGTTTTAAGCCTGTGGATCTCTGCTTCAAATATCTTTGCTTTTATGGTGTTTAATTCTTCCACCATCCGGTCGGATTCAGGGGAAACGCCATCAAGGCAAACCCGCACTCCCATATTGGTTAACTTGCGGGCATAATCTTCTCTTGTGTAAAGCGGTTTGTTCGACAGGAAAACAACCTTTTTGCCCATATTCCTTAAGGTCAAAATAGTGTCGTCTGCCCCGGAGATAAGTTTTTCTCCAAGATACACCGTGCCATCCAGATCAAAAATGAACCCCTGGAATTTTTGGATAGATCTCTCAGGTTCCATACAAACGGCTTTTTATATCTTATACAATTCAGGCAATCGGGTTCGATGCACTCGCTTTCTTAAAGTGGCATGATGCCCTGATACCTTTTTCTCACCACGGCATTATAGACCATGTTCGTCAATGTAATAAGATCGAACACCGGAAGGTTTACCGCCTTTTGGATAAGGTGGGCAAAGGGCGGCATATCGGTACACTCCAATACGATAGCACCCACCTCCGGATTTTCTCGCACCATGGACTCAGCGACAGAGGTGATCTCTCCTTCGAGCTTGGTGATGTCAAGTTGCTGCTTATTTTGCTCCATAATGACTTCGCAAAATTCCTTTTGTCCATCCATTCCGGCGATACATAGCGGCACATGATCAGCCCCCACTGCACTCAGGTGTTCTGGCGTCAACCCGCTTTTGGTGGCCACCATAACCCCCACTTTTTGGTCGCTTCGCAGCATGTGGTACACGATCGGCACCTGGATGAGGCTCGATATAAAGACAGGTACATCCACCGCGTCCGCTATCTCTTTCTGGAACACGGCCAGGAAGCCACAGCTTCCGGTAATTGCGCGAACCCCCTCGTCGCGTATCAATTCTCGCGCCGCTTCGATAAAGGGTTCCAGGAGAGTTCGATCCGGTTGTCCCATGAGCTCCGGTATCCGGGCATCCTTAATGATCTTATAGGTCACCGGGAAATCGAAGGTGGTGGCGTTCTTAATGTGCCCCGGGACCTTGGCGAAATTTGAATCGAGGCTCAGAATGCCGATCGCAAAGCCATAGATATTCGGCCCGCCCTGCAAAATCATGATTCATCTCCGATACATAAAATTAAGCTGTTTCAGTAAAACGTGACGGTTTCAAATATGTTTTTCCCTGTTGGTATGAGATATAAATAACCCTCTAAGCGTCTGAAGGTTCATGGTGAGAGTGGCAGCTCTCCATCCGTCAAGTTAAGTTTGGTACCGATTCCTTTTTCTTTGGCGCGGGCCAAAACAACTGAAGCCACCGCGACATCATGAATGGCGATGCCGAAGTTAAAATTAATGATTCGCTCCGATTTACTTTCACGCCCCGGTTTTTTGTGGGTCACAATTTCGCCCAGCTCTGCGTATAGATCAGGCAGCGGCATGTAAAACCCGCCGGGCTGACCTAAAGTCCGGCTGAATTGCTGCCAATCATCGACGATGAACTTGTCGACTTGGTGAAGCGTCCGGGGTTCCCAACCGGCAGTGTGGACCGGCAAGACCAGGGCGCCTTCTGTGACCCATTTCTCTTTGAAGACCGGCTTGTCAAGTTTCCCGGTGGCGGTTACCACGATGTCGGCACCCTGGATGACCTCAGCGGCAGTCTGAGCGGCCTCCACCGGAAATGGGACAACCTTGCTCATGGACTTTACGAATTGCTGCAAAGCACTTTCGTTGGTGTCGAAAACTCTGGCTACCTGGATCCCGGGCAATACCTCATTCAGGGCAAGCAGGTTGTAACGCCCCTGGACGCCGGCGCCGACTATGCCAGTTACTTTAGCGTTCTGATTGGCCAGATATTTGGCAGCAACACCTGAAGCGGCTGCGGTTCGTAGGGCCGTGATGTAAGCACCGTCCATCACGGCTATCGGTTGCCCCGTATTCACATCGTTGAGCACAATCAGGCCCATGATGAGCGGCAATCCATGCTGCGGATTGCTCGGATAGCCGCTCACCCACTTGAGCCCAACCGCGCCTTTGCGCGGTAAATATCCCGGCATCGCATGGATAAAGGCATCGTCTCGCGGATGGACG
>PVMK01173460.1_pt1 | contig 17453 bp, 19 predicted proteins | sample 1853481 | NCBI WGS metagenome assembly PVMK01 (sample SAMN08533507, study PRJNA380276) | Marine sediment metagenome, whole genome shotgun sequencing project.
TCAGTTCCACGAGTAACCCTAACAAAACGCAGAGCCAACAGTATCGTGATAATCATATAAAAGGCCCTGGCAAACACCTCTCATAGTAAGATAATGTTATAGACAGATAACATTAATCATTACTCAGGAGGTGAACCATGGACATTTTGCAGGAATTGATTTACATTCAAATAACAGCTATATTGCAGTTATTGATACAGATAATGGCTGTGGCAGTAAACCCAGAGTTTGGCTGGTATTAAACCATATTAACGTGATTGGAAATCTGTCGCATCCATAATTATTATAATGCCATGATGAAAATTGCATGGCTGACTGTTTTGCCCATGCCGTGAGCCAAAATTGGTTGGACTTTTGAGCCACTAAACGTGAGATAGAAAAATCGATTGGACATGGTATGGTACTGAAGGTTTTCTGGGGCATAATAATATGCCAGGGACTACAGACAGTTAAATTCTGATAGTCTTGATCCTGATGGGTGCCTGGTGCGAAGCAGTAACTTCGTACTAATAAAAACAAATGAAATATCAGGTGCAAAACAAAGGCGGCAGGTTCATCATGGTGAGCACAATGCAAACAAGATAAGTTTTTTGTAACAGGAGAGGTGTATCCTATTGACATTGACCTTTTAATGGGTGCCATTAAGTTAAATATGGCAGATGTTAATGTTACTCGTGCTGCTAGTAAACTTTTCATGCAATTTCGATTTTCAAGTGTACAGCCCAGCATTGAATCGATGTCAGGCTACAAACTACTTCCCATCACAAGGCCCTGCCAAGAATTTAAAACTTTAACTTTAGGCACTTCTTTTGCTTCTTTAGGTGCTTCAAAAAATTCCGCGCGCTCAAAATCAAACATGTTGGCAATGATGTTTTGAGGGAATTTACGGATTGAAACATTGTATGTTTTTACCGCCTCGTTATATCGCATCCTGGCAACCGAAATCCGGTTCTCTGTTCCGGCAAGTTCATCCTGCAAAGCGATAAAGTTCTGATTGGCCTTAAGATCCGGGATATCTCTCTACGACTCACCATCAGACGGCTCAGGGCTGATGTCAGCTGATTATTAGCCTGAATCTTTTCAGGAATACTTCCGGCGCCGGCAACCTTGGAACGGGCTTCTGTTACCTGTATAAATGTCTCTTTTTCATGGGCAGCATAACCCTTTAACCGTTTCAACGTAATTGGGATAAGATCCATGCGTCTCTGGAGCTGGGTCTCAACCTGTCCCCACGCGCCTTTTCACACCTTCATCAAGCGTGACCATGGTGTTATACCCGCAGCCTGAAAAAGTAAAAGAGCAGCAAAGAGCTATTATAATTACTAAAGAAGTTTTAATTTTATTAACCATTATCATTTCCTCCACTATTTAAATTACTCTAAAACTTTTTAATTATTTTTAAACCGACAGTTTATCCACAAAAAGAGAGAGCTTCCTGATTTCAGCGATATATTCTTCCATCAGGGAAACAGCTTCATCTGATGAAAGCTTTTTCTCACCGGACTTTATTTCATTAAGTTTTCTAAAAAGAGCTGTGTCAAGCTGCGTGTCGTTTGCCATAAAAGCCAAAAGCTTGCTGTTATCGGAAGCAGGCTGCTTTTCATTCAGGAAAAGAATTGCCTGAAAGATGGAAAAGAAGGTAGGCAGAGACAGCCGGATCAGGGCTCCAATATTTTTCTTTTTTCCTTCTGTCTCAAGAAAATTTTCCCTGAGCTGAAGAAGCTTGCCCTTAAGCTCGCGTTCACTCTGCAGCCTCACATATTTTTTCTCAAAGCTCAGATCCTTTAATACATCCTCACCAAAAATCAGGCGGTAAGACGCTTTAAAATTTATAAACTCGATGGAGAAAGTATCAAGTGAAGATTCGATATAATTTTTTGACAGAAAAAGCGGTGTGGCCACATTTCTCTTATGCCATTTTGCAGTCAATGACATGGCCTTGCCAAGTGACGTTAATACCGGCATCTGACAGAATGATCATGAAATTGATATCGGATTTTTTCGGGACATATTCACCCCGTGCCGCACTGCCGTACAGGATTATTGATATCAGGTCGGAACCGAACAGCTCCTTAACCTCATGAGAAAAATCTCCGAAAATCTCTTCCGGTTTATTGGGTATCTTTGCCATAAAAAACTCCGACTGTTAATGTTTTATTAAAGATTTAAAGTACTTTAGACACTTTTAGTACTCCGCATTTCAATTAAGCTTATTCCGCACTCCACACTCCCCATTCCGCACCCGCTAAAAACTTCTTCCAGCTCCTCCTCCGCCTCCCAGTCCACCGCCGAATCCGCCGCTGAACCCACCTCCGCCGAATCCACCTCCAAAACCACCGCCGCCTCTTCCTGACAGCATCATTAAAAGAACAAAAGGAAGCATCTCTCTGCCGGTCCGGGTAAACAAAGATAAAATAAGGAAAATAAAAACAATAATGGGAAAAACCCCAAAAGGCCTGCGCTGCATTCTTCTGCTGCCAGCAGGAGCCTTAGGAGTGTAGCCTTCCCCGATCGTTACTCCCGCGTCTTTTGCAATGACCTGTCCCACAGCAATCATACCGTTTAAAAGACCCCTGTCATAACTTCCTTTTTTAAACAGCGGAACAACATACTGGTCAAGAATTCTTCCGACCTTACCGTCTGGCAGAATTCCCTCAACCCCGTACCCTGTTTCTATCCTTACTTTTCTTTCCTCAAGCGCCAGCAGAATGAGCACACCTTTGTCCTGCCCCTTCTTTCCAATCCCCCAGTTCGCAAAAAGCTCTGTGGCATACAGATTAATATCATCTTCTTCCAGGTTCTTTACAGTCACCACTACCACCGAAGCGCCTGTTTTCTGGAGTATTTCACGGGACAAACTCTCCATTGCCGCTTTTACCTTTGGAGAAAGTACCGAAGCATAATCATTTACCGCTCCGACAGGACGGGGAAACTTATTTTCCTTTGCCGCTTCCGCATTAAAAGACAAAAATAACAGGAGAAAAAGCATATATATTATAAATACAGGACTTAAACATGTTTTTTTCACAACCATTACTGACAACCCCTTAAAATATCATACGACTTTGTGAAGCACTCCGCACAAAGCCGTTATTTTTTTATTTCTATTAATATCTGTTTGTATTAGAATTTTTCTTTTATCTTTCTACCATAATAACACCCGGATGTGAAGAAAAAGAAAAAGATCGGAAACATTATTAATGAACAAGCTGTTTAATATTTTACTTGTTTTTCTATCTGTTACGCTTTTCTCCTGTGCAGGACTGCAGCGGGGCTCAGAAAAATCTCTGATGCAGCCTGAAAAAGAACTCTGTTTTCTTTTCACCAACTGCACCATGGGCATGCTGGAACCTGAAGGATGTGCCTGCAGGCAGCAGGGAGGACTTGCAAAAAGGTCCGGACTCATTACTGAAACAAGAGAAAAGGAGAAAAAAGTACTTGTCTTTGACACCGGAAACATACTTTCAGACAAAGACATTGTGCCGGACAGGGATAAAACCGTTTATACCCTCATAGCACTTAACAAGATGGAAATAGATGCCCTGAATATAGGCGCATATGATGCTGTCAGCTCAAGGTTCTTAAAACAGAATGAACCAAAACTTGTCTTTCCTCTTGTATCGGCAAACATAAAATCAATCCCCACCAAAGAACTTATTTTCAAACCCTATACAATTAAAGAATCACAGGGTATTAAAATCGGTATCTTCGGTCTTACGGGTGATCATCCAAACCCGATGGTCCTTAAAAACAAGGATATTTTTATTGATGACCCTGTTCAGGAAGCTTCTAAAACCGTAGCCCGGCTTAAAACAGAAGGCTGTGATATTATTATTCTCCTTTCCCAGCTAAATGATACGGAAAACATTAAAGTGGCAAAACAGGTTCAAGGAATACACTTTATTTTTGGAAGTTCTTCAAAAACAGCTCAGGAAAGGACAAAAACAGTTGAAAACACCATGATATTCTCACCCGGAACAAAAGGAAAGAAGGCTGCTCTTATAAAAACCTCTTTTAGGGGTACTATTAATTCTTTTTATGACATCAGTACAAAAAATGATTTAGAAGAACGCCTGAAAAACCTGAAAGAAAAGGACCGGGAAAAGTCTGAAGACATCGCTTCTGAAAAATCTGAAATAGAAAGCAGGCTAAGATCTTTTAATAATAAAAATAGCTATACCTGTGACACTATCATCTTAAACAAAAACATAAAAGATGATAACAGAATAATGCTATTAATTGAAAAATATAAACGGATCAGACTGAGAAAAACATTCCAGACTACAAAAATAGCATCTCAGCAGTTGACCTTTCCGGCCTGGACGAAGAAAAAAAACTGATGGCGCTAAGGCTGATGAATGAAATCAAATGCTATCAGGATTTAAACATTGCTTCTTTGGCAGACATGGAACCCTATCTGTAAAAAACTTGCGGGACATAATAGTTAGCCGGGTAAGCACTGGTGAGAGCGAAGGGAAAGATTCGATACAGAATCCTCCAGAAAAAAGAACAAAACAAAAAAAATCTTGACAAAAACTACCTGTTTCAATAAATTCTTCATTCTTATTACAGCTATCGTCAAAAGGCTTTCAAATGATACAAGTTGAAAATATTTCAAAGAGCTACGGCACCACAAAAGCAGTTAACAATATCTCCTTCCGGGTCAGAAAGGGAGATGTGCTTGGATTTCTGGGCCCGAACGGCGCTGGCAAATCAACCACCATGAGGATGCTCACCTGTTATCTGTCTCCGGATGAAGGCACGGCAAAGATTGATGGTTTTGATATACACAAGGACACGATGGAGATAAGAAAAAAAATAGGATATCTGCCGGAGAATAATCCGCTTTATCTTGATATGGGCGTGATCGAATATTTAAAATTCATTGCTAAAATAAGACAGATACCAAAATCATCTTTAAAAACAAAGGTAGACCGGGCTATTGAAATCTGCGGGCTGGGATCATACTGCCATAAAGATATCGGTGAGCTCTCAAAAGGATACAGACAGAGACTGGGCCTCGCACAGGCCCTGATACATGATCCGGAAGTGCTGATCCTTGATGAACCCACAATCGGTCTTGACCCTCACCAGATAATAGAGATCAGACACCTGATAAAATCTATCGGTGGAGAAAAAACAATTATCATAAGCTCTCATATCCTCCCTGAAATAGCTGCTACCTGCAACCGTGTTTTAATTATTGCAAAAGGACAGATCGTCGGAAGCGGCACACCTCAGGAACTGGCATCAAAATCCGGAGGCGGCCTGACCATAAGCACAGGAATCCGCGGCCCCAGAGAAGACGTGGTTAACGCACTTAATCGCCTGGAAGGAGCTGTCAGCATTAAACACATCGGCGAAGAAAACGGGGTTAACAGCTTCAATCTGACCGCAGACAAGGACAAGGACCTTACTGAGGAAATATTTTTCATGGTATCAAAAAACGGCTGGAGCCTGACAGAGCTTCACAGAGAAGAGATAAACCTTGAAGATGTGTTTCTTGACCTGACAACAAAAGAGGCGTCATGACAAACATAATAACTATATTCCAAAAAGAATTTAAATCATATTTCAGCTCTCCGGTTGCATATATATTTATAATATCTTTTCTGGTGGTAACAAGCTGGCTTTTCATAAGAACTTTTTTCATCGCAGACCAGTCAAGCATGAGACCTTTCTTTTCTCTTCTTCCGTGGATATTTCTTTTTCTGGCTCCGGCCATAACCATGCGGTCCTGGGCAGAAGAAAAAAAACTCGGCACAATCGAAATACTCATGACCCTTCCGGTCAAGGGCTGGGAAATAGTCGTTGGTAAATTTCTGTCCGGCTTCTTTTTTCTAATCCTTACCGTATGTCTGACATTTCCCCTGGCAGTAACTGTTTATATGATCGGCAGCCCTGATATGGGACCGATATGGGGAGGCTATCTGGGAGCCTTTCTGCTTGGCGGAGCATACCTCGCCATCGGACTTTTCGCCTCAAGCATAACTGAAAACCAGATCGTATCTTTTATTATCGCCATAATAATATGCTTTGCCTTTCTGGTTATAGGAGAAGACTTTGTTGTTTTTTATGCCCCCTCTTCCATTGTCCCCATACTTTCTTATCTCGGACTCGGAGCGCATTTCCAGAGCATCGGCAGAGGGGTCATTGATTCACGCGATATTTTATATTACCTTTCTATTATTGTATTTTTTCTATTTCTAAATCATATAGCTATTGAACAAAAAAAATAGAATTAAAAAATGAACAGTCTTAATAAAATTAAAAGCGGTTCAAACTATATATTGGTCGTACTTTTCTCTTGCGGGAATTCTGGTGATTATAAATGCTTTCTCATTAAATCACTTTACCCAGAATGGACCTGACAGAAGACAAGCGTTATACCGTATCAAAATCAACAAAAAAGGTACTGTCAGAACTTGATGACATCGTTAACATAAAAGTATATCTTTCAACGGATCTGCCTCCTTACGTGGTCATGCTGACAGACCAGATAAAGGACATCCTGGAAGAATATAAAATATATTCAGACGGCAACCTTGAAATTGAATATATTGATCCGTCAAGTGATCCCCTGATACAGCAAAAGCTCAGATTTATGGGAATTCCCCAGGTAAGGCTTAATACCATTGAAAAAGATAAGGCAGCTATTGCAAATATTTATATGGGTCTGGCTGTTCTATACGGAGACAACAAGGAAATAATGCAGACATTTTCTGACATAGCCACCTTTGAATATGACCTGACCAGCAAGATTCTCAGGGTGGCAAGTCCTGACATTAAAACAATCGGGTTTTTATCCGGACACGGCGAACCCTGAGCTCACCCGCGGTTTTGCTGCAGTTGACCAGGTTATGAAAGAACAGTACTACACAAAAGCAGTGGACATTTCAGGAGGTAAAAAGATCCCTGATGATATCGCGGCACTTGTTGTAGCAACCCCCAAAACACTTTCTGACCGTGACCTTTTTGAGATAGATCAGTATCTAATGTCAGGCAAAAACATAATCTTTATGGTAAACACCGTTGAGCTGAATCAACAGGGCGGCATGAGGGGAACCCCGATTAATTCTCCTGTTAAAAAACTTATCGAACATTACGGAGTAAAGATAGGTCATGAGCTGGTTCTTGATCAGCTTAATGCAAACGCTTCCTTCAAGAGCGGCATGTATAACATCTTAGTTCCCTACCCCTTCTGGGTAAGAACAATAAGAAAAAATGTTGAGGGTTATCATCCAACCATAAATAATCTTGAAAGCATGGTCTTTCCCTGGACAAGCCCTCTTACAATTGACAAAGAAAAAACAAAAAACAATCAGGTGTCCATTCTGGCGCGGAGTACTAACTATTCCTGGACAGAAGGAGGAATGTTTGATCTGAGTCCCAGAGAAGATTTTATGCCTGCTGAAGACCAGATGAGTTCGCATGTCCTGGCCTGTGCGGTAACCGGTAAAGTTTAAAAGCTCGCGGGGAAAGAAATCCCGGCACCTGAAAAACAGGAGGAGCAGGAAAAAGAGCTGGGGCGGGGAAACAAAATTGGAGAACCCATTTCAGACCGCAGCATTATACCTCAAGCCCGGATACAAAAATTATTGTGATTGGTAATTCAAGTTTTGTTTCTGATAATTTCGCCTCACAGTTCGAAGGAAACATTGCCTTTTTTCAGAACGCAATTGACTGGTTCACAATCGGTGATTACCTGATCGATATACGCTCAAGGGAAACAGGGGACAGACCGCTCAAAAGATCGTTTCCGACAATACAAAAGTTGCGGTGCGCTACATAAACACTTTTGCAGTCCCGATTCTGGTGGCTTTTTTCGGACTTTTTCAGTTCTATCTGAGAAGAAGAAGAAAAAGACTTGAGGCACGATAAAAAATGAACTTTAAAAGAGTCTTACTATTTGCCGTTGTTTTTATCTCCCTTGCAGCAATCTATTTTTTCATGGAAACATCTGTGGGGAAAAAGAAACAAAAAGGAAGGACCGAAACTTCTTTTTCCGGAATTAAAAATTGAAAAAGCCGCTTTGATAAAAATAAAAAGCACGGAAAAAGGTGAATTTGTCCTTACAAAAGCAAAGGATGTCTGGCAGGTAAAGCAGAACAGCCAAACCTATATTGCCTCAACTGATGCCGTGGAAAAGCTTCTTGATAAAGTTGCAAAAATGAAGATAGAAACAGTCTCTTCAAGAAACCCAAAAAACTTTGCTGCCTTTGAAGTAAGTAATGGAAAAGGTATTGAAACAACAATACTTGATTCTAAAAATAACAGCCTGGCCGCCCTTGTTGTGGGGAAAAAGCGGACCGGACCTTTTCAGTACCTATGTTAGAAACAAGGCTTCAAACAATGTTATCTTAACCACAGGGATGCTGAAAACCGACTTTGGCAGAGAGTTAAGTGACTGGCGGAACAAAAAAATTTACAGCCTTAAACCGAGTGATATCACAGAATATAGGGTAACAGACAACATGACCACCCGCTTTAAAAAAGAAAATGATATCTGGCAGGCTGTTAAACCGGAACTGCCTGATGTAAACCAGGAGACAGTTAAAGAAGCGATCAACAAGTTTGCAGACCTTGAAGCTGCCGGGTTTGTATATGACAATAATACAAATTACGGCTTCAACAAACCTCAGAAAATTATTACTGCTACTTTAGTCGACAAAAACAGTCAAACCCTTATCATCGGCAAGGATAAAAACGCATTTCAATATTTCGCAAAGAAAAAAGGTGGGGACACCATATATATTATTGAAAAACATGTTATAAATATAATCTGTCCTTCCCTTGAAAGCCTAAAACTGGAAACAAAGCCCTCTGACAGAAGTAAAACAGCTGAAAAAGTTAAGTAACAGCGCTGGAGAGAATCGGTCCGCGTTTGAGCTTTAACCTGCGTTAAAAAAACCCCAAAAGGAGTAGGCCATGCATTGGGGGCTGATACGGTCAATTATCATTTTACCCGGAACCGTTCTTGTCTTTGTCCCGGCAGTTCTTTTGTTTATCACAAGAGATTCAAAGGTTTCCTTTGAATTCTTTTTTCCTGATAAGATCCTGTTCTGGCTGGCTTTTTTTATAGCATGCCCTGGTTTTTTTCTCTGTTTTAAAACAGCCTCGCTTTTCCTGACAGTAGGCAAAGGGACTCCTGCTCCCTGGGATCCCCCGAAAAAACTTGTTCTACAGGGGCCTTATCAATACGTAAGAAATCCCATGATAACAGGCGCAGTTCTTTTGCTGTTTTCCGAAGCGCTGCTGTTTAGGTCCTGGCCAGTAGCACTATGGATGATCCTCTTCTTTGCGTGTAAAACAGCCTACTTTCTCTTTATTGAAGAAAAAGAACTGGAAAAAAGATTTCACAAGGACTATTTAATATATAAAGCCAATGTTCCCCGCTGGATTCCTAGACTTCGCCCCTGGAAACAGGTAGATTGATAAATTAACATCTGACAAAACAAAAGGAGGGATACTTGTGTCAAAAAAACTAAATGTAAAAAAGCAGGATAATTCATTGTCACGCCGTTCATTTATTACCGGCAGTGCCGCCATTGCAGCAGTCGCGTCTTCAGCTGTTATAGGCAATTCTGCGGAACAGGTTCCCTATTCAGCAGGAAAAAGACAACGAAAAAAAGTAGCGCACAGAGCACCCTTTGAAACCTTTCGAGACTATATCACTGCCATGGAAGACCATGGCACAGTGCTGCGTTTTGATAGAGTTGACCAGGATGCCTATGAAGGCACAGCCATTATGTACCGCCTCATTGATCAGTATGGGATGTACGAAGCGCCCATCGTGATCTTTGAAGAAATTAAAATTAACGGCCGGTGGGTAAAAGGTCCGCTGGTTTGCAATCATCAGGGACACTGGGATACCGAGGCCATCACCTTTGGCCTTGATCCGGTAGAAAACAATGGCGAAGCAACCTATAGAAAAGCATTGGCCCACTTTGAAGCCATGCTGAAAAAAACAGGGGGCAGCTATCCTCAAATTCCCCCGGTGACAATTCCACGCGACAGGGCACTCTGTAAAGAAGTTGTGCTGCAAGGAGATGATATTGATTTAACCCGCTTTGCATTTATTAAGGGTAATCCGGGTGATGTCGGACGATACATCAACACCGGATCAATATTCACCTCTGACCCGGAGATGGGCGTAAACATCGGCACCTACCGCTGCCAGTTGAAAGGTCCGCGTAAAATAGCTATAAATTCAGAAACCAAACAGACAGGCTGGAAAATGCTCATGGCAGCAAAAAACCGGGGAGAGAAAATCGCTCGGATATCCGTTATCATTGGACAAGAACCTGTTCTCTGGATGGTAGGCAGCACCCGTGTGGCAGGGCGTCGCGGATCTAAGCCGGTTGACGAATTGGCAATTGCCGGCGGACTTCGAAATAAAGCACTGGAAGTCATTAAGTGTGAAACCAATGATCTGCTGGTCCCTGCCCACTCTGAAATGGTCATTGAAGGTGAAGTACCTCTGGACAAGCTGGAGCCGGAAGGCCCCTACCATGAAATGTACGGCTATATGGGACAGCCAAAAAATGAACAGTTTTATATGAACGTCACAACAGTGACCCACCGTAAAGACCCCTGGCTCGCTAATAACTTCACCGGCTTTACGCCCGCTTATGTAAGGGCCCCGGGTACTGCACGGTCACTCATGTTTATGAAGATGTTTAATCCCTTTGTAGTTGACCTGTACACCCGCAACGATGCAACAGGTTTTTTCTTTATCAGCATCGATAAAACCGAACCGGGACAGGCCATGAAAGTTGGGAAAGCAATAGCACAGCGAGTCCCCATTGCCAAGGTTGTAATAATCGTGGACAAGGATATAGACGTTATGAAAGCGTCGGACATATGGCTGGCCATGGGAACTCGCTGGCAGCCGTTTAGTGCCAGCCATCTCATTGAATCTTCACCAACAATAGCCCTTGATCCAAGCTCAAAAGACCGTTCAACAAGCAGTAAAATCGTTATTGATGCTACCCGACAACTGCCTGAAGAAGGCGGCCCTGATATCTTCCCTGAATTGAGCAGAGCTCTGCTTGAGCAGGGCGCTCCTGATGCGTTCGCCCGGGTTGACGCAAAATGGGGTGATGTGATCATCCGTCAGCGACGGTTTTGATATTTACTAAAAGTCATGGTATATTTTAATAATTTAATAACATCCTTTTAAAAGAAAGCAGACAAATGGTTATTTTGGGATTTTTGGGAAGTCCGAGACTTGATGGAAGCTGCAGCAAACTGCTCACCAGCGCTCTTCAGGGCGCTGAAAGCAAGGGCGCTGAAATTAAGAAATTTGAGCTCATAGACTGCGACATCAAAGACTGTCGCGGCTGTTCCTCCTGTTTTTTAAATAATATTGATTTAAAAATCGGCAAATGCATCCTGGATGATGACATGGCATCAATTCTTGAAGATTACACTGCTGCTGACGGGTATCTGTTCACAAGCCCTGTGTACGATGTGTATGTAACTGCCCTGATGAAAAGGTTTCTGGAGCGAAAAATTGCCCTCACTTACAGAGACCCGGAATCCGGCACAATCATGCCCTTCCCCCGAGACCCTGCTGATTTTAAAAAAAAGGCATCCATGATTGTTACGGCTAACTGCAGTGATGAATTCAGAGAAGCAATGGGTGACCCCTGTTTCGAGGCCATGGAAGCACATTTGATGCTGGAACAGGTTGACACTGTCGACAAATTATACGTTGGCAGTACTGAAAGCTTAACTGAGGAAACAATTCAAGAGAAGCTTGCTGAAGCATTCAGGATCGGTGAACGGCTGGTTGAGGAAATAGAAAAAGCAAGATAGAAAAATAAATACCTGAGTTTTACACCAAGTATCAAAGAGAGGCGCTGAAATCTCGGCTTTACACAAATTGACCACAAGAAAACAGAAACAGAACACTTTGAAAACAACAAAATGACTGTCAGCAAAAAAGGCCTCAGCAAACTCGATTTTGATGAAACAAAAGAGATCGCAGAACAGGTCGGTTTTGACATAAAGGCCAAAGCCAAAAGATTACGTTCCTGCGGACCCGGACCAAAATACTATGAAAACGACAAACGGTTTTTTGTACTTATGCTTGTAAAACATATTGAAAAGCTAAAAGAAAAATCCTTCCTTTCCAAAAAGATTTTCTGCCTGGCATGAACAAGCACAACAGGCCATAAGCGAATACAAAGAGATTGAAAAAAACCTGGTGCTCCTGGAAAAAGGACTAGCTATAGTTAATTTGTTAAAAACCGATATTCCTAAATGTTTGGAAGCTGTATATGCGAAACTTTATTTTTTTAATAGTTGTTTTATTCTGCTTTGTAAACTGCAAGGGTAAAAACATTTTGCCAGTTCTGTTAAAACTGCCGGTAAAGGCAGGAACTCTTCGCCTGGTTAATACGGTTAAGGGAACAGCAGCAAATAAACTTATGTACCGAATGCACGGAAAAATGACCGGCACCTATGCAAGCATCATTGGTTATTACGGGAACAGTGACAACAAAAATGTTCTGTATGTAAGCTCTTTTGAAAGCATTGAAAGCGCAGAAAAAGCACTCATTGAGATGGCCTCTAAAATCAAAAAAGGGTCAGCCGGGTTCACTCCCGTAACAGCAGAACAGATCAATGAGCGCCTGGTTTATCAAACCAGTGGCATGGGGCTTAAACATTTCTTCTACCAGTCAGGCAGGTTCCTGGTCTGGTGGCAGGCTGAACCGGACAATGCCGACAAAACATTTCAGGACATCCACACTTTCAAATTTGGAGAATAACCATGTCTATTATTACATCTGAAGAAGCATTAAAAATGGCTAAAGACGGAGCACTATTAGTCGATGTAAGGACGCCGGCTGAATACCGATCTATTCATGCCGAAGGCGCACTCTGTTTTCCTTTAGACAAGCTGCAAAAAAATGCCGAGGAGATAACACCTGTTATTAAAGATCACAAACATATACTCCTGATCTGCAAATCCGGTGGGCGCACTAAAATTGCCTATGATATTTTAGCTAAACAGTTTGATCAAACATTTTTTATTGTTGAAGGCGGGACGGATGCCTGGGCTGAAAAGGATCTACCCCTTATTACGGGCAAAGACACTATCAGCATAGAACGTCAGGTAAGGATCTGCGCAGGAGCTATTATTCTTATCGGCTGTCTACTTGCTCTTACTGTTACCAAATGGTTTCTCATTATTCCGATGATTGTGGGTGCCGGCCTTGTTAATGCGGGCATCACGGACTGGTGCGGCATGGGCCTGTTCCTGGCAAAAATGCCCTGGAATAAATAGTTTTGCCCTGACCCAACATCTCTTCCCTGACAAAAACTCCTCTCTTTTTTATTTTGTCCGGCAAGTCAGAGAGCACGGAAAACACAGAACAGGATCATAGTTTATCCAAAAACAACCTTCTGCACACAGTAGCAGCGTTTGCATTTAAGACGGGTTCTTTTGCGAAACACCTATATAGACTGTCTCTGCAAAACAATAGTGTATTTGACATATTATATAAAATACTATTAAATAGTTTAAATAATTTAAAGATATTTTTTAAATAATCTAAATACTATGGAATTTTAAAAAGAAATGCTAAATACGAAATCAGTAGTCTGTTTCAAGAGAAACTTACCAGCTTTAATCCTTCCTGTTGTCTTAGTGTGGATTTTACTTTTTCCTGCACCAGGCCTTAGTCAGCCCTACAGAACCGCACCGTCTGAACCTGTTTTCAGTATGGAAAAATACCTCGGCAAGAAACTGCTTCTTTTCTTTTATGATATAAATTCACCAAATTCTGTTTTTGTAACAAAGAAAATTAATGAGCTTCATCGAATCAGAAATGAATATAACTTTGATGTTGCAGGAATATGTCTTAATGCAGACAGAAAAGAGGCTGTAGACAGATTCAATGAAGAAAACAATATATCCTTTGATGTCGTTCTTGACCACAACAGAGCAGTCTCTAAAAAGCTTAGAATGAGGGCGAGTATCGGCCTCTACATATTTGACAAAAAAGGAAAAGTCCTTTCCCGGAAACTCATAAACAAAGCATCGGACCAAACAGGCCTGTCAAATTTTATTAATCTATTTACAAGCAGGTATCTAAATATCGGATATATCCCTGAGGACATGCCGATTCTCGGGACAAAACCTGCTGTTCCGCTTTTCAAAGCTAAAGCTTTTGATAACAGCACAATTAATATTAAAGATATTTTTGAAGAAAAGCCTGTTGTTCTGGTTATCTTTTCTCCCACATGCAGCCACTGCAAAAAAGAGCTGGAATTTCTTACCGGTCTCTATAATGACAAGACCCTGAAAGAAAAATTTGAAATTATCGCAGTAAGCATAAATAAGGGAATAAAGCTTAATAAACTAATAGAAGAAAAGAAGTATCCCTTTCCTGTAATTGCTGACCCCCAAAAAAAAATCGCCTCACTCTTTCCGTCTTACACAGGTACGGTTCCTATAAGTTTTGTAATTGACAGGAAAGGCCGCATTAATTTTTTTCATAGAGGCTTTACTGAAAACATGAAAAAGCTCTATCCAATGGAACTAAAAAAACTGCTTAAACAGCCTAACCCCCCGCTTTTAAGTGCAACCGGTTATTCAGGAGACAGGTCCTGTCAGATATGCCATGAAGAGGAACATAACCAGTGGAAGCTGACACAGCATTCAAATGCTTTCCACTCGCTCATCCGCAAGGGCAAAGAAGATGATGATAAGTGCGTATCCTGTCACGTAACCGGACATAATAAGCCGGGTGGATATAATCTTGAGAACAAAAAACAGTCGAAATATTTTAAAAATGTGCAGTGCGAAGCCTGTCATGGTCCCGGTCATGAATCATGCTCTGCCTTTACCAACACGAAGCCAAAGAAGAAAAAGCTGTCTGAATGGAAGACTGTCTGCCTTGGCTGTCATACCAAAAAAGAGTCTTTAAACTTTAAGTTTTCAGGAAGATTCAAAAAAGTTATTCATTCAAATGCTCCTGATCTTTCTTCCATGACAAGAGCTGAACGCTTACAACTCGCAAGAACACTCAAGGAACAACAGACTGTTTTTGACAGCCCAGCAAAATATATGGGTAAGGAGACCTGCGTGGAATGCCATGAAAAAGAATTTAAGCATTGGCAGACAACAGAACATGCTCAAGCACACAAGTCTGAACGCGCAAAAAAAACAGGGACTGAGAACGTTTTCCGTTACAACACCGGACCGGACAGTCTGGAAGGATATGCAAAAAACGGTCTTGAGAGGCGTTCAGTGCGAAGCCTGCCATGGCCCCGGCGAAAGACACATAAAAAACCCTGAAGGAAAGGGTCAGGATTTTATTGTAGGACTAGGAAAGGAATGTCCAAGCTGTGTTGTAGAGCAGATATGCAGACAGTGTCACTCCGTAAATGATGATCCGGATTTTGAATTTGAAAAAGAATTTGAAAAGATCCGGCACAAATAATATTAAAACACCCTCGCCGATAAAAAAGGGGCATTTAGATAACCCTTAAAAGGGTCTATAAAATTATGATTACCAAGCTTACCGACTTCATCAAAATCGACCTCTGGAGAATTCGCGTAACAACCATCTCTCCGGCTAAATCCTTCTTTATAAGACTTCTTCGTACAATAGTCCTGGCCTTAAGGGGCTTTGATGAAGACAACTGCAGCTTAAAAGCATCCGCGCTTACTTACTATACCCTGCTCTCCATTGTCCCCCTTGTTGCCATGGCATTTGGAATAGCAAAAGGGTTCGGCCTTGAAGAACTACTTGAAAAACTGCTGATCGAAAAAATGGCCGGACAGGAAGAAGCCTTCACCATGATCCTTGATTTTTCACGGACAATGCTTGACAACACAAAAGGCGGTCTCATCGCCGGAATCGGTGTTGCTTTTCTATTCTGGACGGTTATTAAGCTTCTTTCAAATATTGAAAAATCATTTAATGATATCTGGGGGATAGTAAAAGCGCGAACCTTAAAACAAAAATTCAGCAGCTATCTGTCCGCAATGCTTCTTTGTCCGTTTCTTTTTATCATGGCAAGCAGCATAACTGTTGCTGCTTCAGTCCAGATAACGACGATTATAAACAGGTTTGAAGTTTTACAGACCATAGGACCTGCTGTTTTTACTCTTTTAAAATTGTTACCTTACTGCGTTATCTGGCTGCTGTTTACATTCATTTATGCTTTTATGCCGAATACGCAGGTTAAATTCAAGGCAGCGCTTACTGCCGGTATTGTTGCAGGAACAATGTATCAGATAATTCAGTTCTGTTACATTGCTTTTCAGGTAGGTGCGGGACAGTATAACGCGATATACGGAAGCTTTGCCGCCCTTCCGCTTTTTCTTTTCTGGCTTCAGCTCAGCTGGCTTGCGGTTCTCTTCGGGGCAGAAATATCTTTTGCCCTGCAAAATGTTGCAACTTATGAATTTGAACCTGACTGCAAAAAAATAAGCCTTTCTCTAAAACGGCTTTTGAGTCTTAGTATCGTTCACCTTTTAGTTAAACGCTTTGAGCAGGGAGAAGCACCTGCTGACCATGAATCAATTTCCCATGAACTTGACCTGCCCATACGTCTCGTAAACCAGATTCTGTATGATCTTTCCTCCTGTGGCGTAATCAGCGAAACAGTTTCACAGGACGGAAAAAGCACCTGTTTTCAGCCGGCGCTTAACACTGACCTGATAACGATACATCATGTTATTTCCCGCCTTGAAAAGGACGGAAGCACACACATCCCTCTCATAGAATCAGCTGACCTTGATAAAATAAAGGGACATCTGAACTCTTTTGCAGAACTTACCAAAACATCGCCCTCGAATATAAAGTTGAAAGAGCTGTAGTATTAAGGAGCATCTTTCTGTCATTCTTAACCGTGAGGATTTTTAAAAATCACTAAAAGTTAACATCTACAAAAAAGGCCGGGGAAATCCCGGCCTTTTTTGTATCAGCACTTAAAAAAATTAGAACGGTTTTATGGATGCGCCGGAAATGGAATCCATACCAGCGCCGGAGGCAAAATCAATTCCAGCCTTATCCTCATCAACCAGCACGCTCCGGCTTCTTGGAAAGAACAAATAACCTTCTTTACCTGGCGTAATGGTATACCTGCCTTTTTCCAGGCCTTTAAATTTATATTTACCATTTACAGAAGTTTTAATGATGAGTGATGCGTCCCCCGACAATTCCATTACCACCCCATGCACGCATCACCTTTCACTTTTCCGCTGATAGAATTTTTACAGGAGCTTATTCCGCACAGCAAAACAAAAGCACCGCATAGCAGAGCAGCAATAATTAAAACCCGAATTGATATTTTCATCGTCTCACAGACTTTGCCTTCACATTTATGAAAGGCAAAAACTTTTTACAGGAAGCATTCTCTTCCAAATCATCTCAATTGGCAGAATATGTCAGATTATCTCCACCCGACGTTTTTTCTGGATCTTTATTCAA
>PVMK01126289.1_pt1 | contig 17451 bp, 15 predicted proteins | sample 1853481 | NCBI WGS metagenome assembly PVMK01 (sample SAMN08533507, study PRJNA380276) | Marine sediment metagenome, whole genome shotgun sequencing project.
GCCACGGTTCTCCAGGTACTTGACGAACCGGGCCTGGTAAATGGCGCTGGGGGTAGACAGGCCCATCGAAGCACATGGCATCTGCCAGAAGTCAGGCATGTTTCGCGGATGTGGATACGATGAAAGGCCTCCGCCAGCTTGCAGCTCCCGCCGATAGTTATCGAGTTGGTTGCGCGTCAGTCGTCCTTCGAGAAACGCACGCGCATAGATCCCGGTAGCCGCATGCGCCTGCACGTTGACCAGATCGCCGCCATAGCGTGCACTGCGTTTCCGGAACACGTGGTTAAACCCGACTTCCTGCATCGTTGCAGCAGACGCGTAGGTGCCAATATGACCGCCTACGCCGGTTCCGCTGTCATAGCCTCGCAATACCATCGCCATCGCGTTCCAGCGAATGATGTTCTCGAGTCGATCCTCGACCTCGATGTCTCCGGGATAGGGCGGCTGTTCGGACAACGGGATCGTGTTTCGGTATGGAGTGTTCAGCGTCGCGTCTTCAACCACAACGTTGGAGCGCGCCAGATATTCACGCAGCGCCCTGAAAATGACCTTTGCCCGATCCGGGCCCTCGGCGCGTAGCACCGACTCGATTGATTCGAGCCACTCCTCGAGTTCGATATCATCTGTTGGTATATCAACCGGGTTTGTAGCCATCAGTTCTCCTGTCCAGGCAATTTGCTGTTCGCCGCCGTCATCCGGCGGCATGGTTTTCCTACGGCCATAATCTCTCGGAGGCGATCGCCGCACCCTCAACGAGCGAGGTAAATTTCATCTGCGCAATGGCCGGATCCACCTTGCCAAGACCGGCGAAGGTAGCAAAGCCACAGTCGGCACCCGCCATGACCCTCTCGCGGCCGACAATATCTGCAAATCGGCATATTCTTTCGGCCACCAGGGCCGGATGTTCGACGTAATTGCTGGTGGAATCAATCACGCCGGGAATCAGCACCTTGTTATCCGGGATGGTCGCGTCGCGAAAAACCGACCACTCGTGGGCATGCCGCGGATTGGCGGCTTCGAAGAGCAAACCGGCAGGTTTCGCCTTCATGATGACATTGATTATTTTTTTCAGTTCGATATCCCGGTTATGTGGACCCTCGTAGTTGCCCCAGCATACGTGCATACGCGCCGAGTCGGCAGGTATGTTCTCGAGCGCGTAATTCAATGCTTCCACCTGGGCCATCGCGTGTTTAGCAAACGTTTCGTCTGAATCGGTGCTGTAGATTACGTGACGTCCCATCGCGAGGTCGGGGCAATCAATCTGAAGAATGAACCCTGCTTCGGCGATGATCTCATATTCCTGTTTCATCGCCTCGGCCAGTGCCTCGAGGTAGGCGTCATTGCTGGGATAGAAATCATTGATCTGAAATACCGCGATGACGCCGGGCGATGCGGCGTTCATAAATCCCTCAATCGCGCCGCGCGAATCCAGGGCCGAACGAAGCCGCTCGATATCCTTGTCCAGTTCCGACCCATCGGCGAACCGTATGGGCCCGGTGCATTTGGGGCGTTTGACTCGCTTTTGCGTGCCCGCTTCCCGCCCCATCCGTTTGCGGTATTCCGGCAGACCAGACAGGTCATCAAAATGCACCGGCGGGCTGTCGCCAGAAAATCCTGATAGACGGTCCTGGATATACGTGGCATAGCCGGTCTTGCTCATCTCACCGTCATTGACGATATCCATGCCGATCTCGAGCTGCTCGCCGACAATCCGGTCTACCGCATGCTCCATGCAACGATCATAAGCATTGCCGTCGTACGCCTCGCCGTATTCCTTCTTAGCCAGAAATTCGGCGACCTTGGCTGGGCGCGGCAGGCTGCCAACATGGGTCGTCAGAATTCTGTCTGTGCTGATTCTCATCGCCGTCTATAAGCCTGTTGTGTGTATTAGCCGCGGCCAGGCGCAATCCATTGTGGCCCGAGCGGTACGGAGCCTGCAAATCGCTGCGGTTCCGCCCCGCTTGCCGGCATATCCGACGAACGGTCTGGGGCGCCAAGCCTCCCGCAGTCGGGAGACGTCGTCTCGCCGCGGGAGTATTATGCAATGCCGCTGGCGATAATGGCCGCGCAACTGGTTGCGGGCTGAGGTGGCAGTCCGATGTTATTGCAGGGTGAACGTAAATGGTCAAGCGGATCTTACAGGTGGTCGTTCTCGCGCTGGTACTGTCATGGGTGGCCAGAGCGATTGCGGAGGTTCCGGATGACGCGACGAAGGTTCAGCCATTGGGTGTCGGTGAGATGGCGCCGGTCTTCGATGCGAATCTCGTCGACGGCGAAGTTTACCGTTTCGACCCGGGCCAGCGTTCCCATCCATCGGTCCTGATTTTCTACCGCGGTGGGTGGTGTCCGTACTGTAACAATCACCTTAAGGAAATGCGGGATGCTGAACCGATACTGCTGGACCTGGGTTTCGAATTGTTGTTCCTGAGCGCCGACCGGCCCGAAATACTTTATTCCAGTCTGCGCGAGGAACAGCCAAGTTACACGTTGTTGTCTGATGCCAACATGGAAATATCCCGGGCCTTTGGAATCGCGTTCGTAGTCGACGATGCGACGCTCGCTCGCTACAAGAAAGTAGGCCTCGATCTCGAGAAAGTATCAGGTTATTCGCATCACCAACTGCCGGTGCCGGCCGTGTTCATCATCGATTCCGCCGGCGTGATTCAATTTGTCTATGCGGATCCCGATTACCGGGTTCGGCTCGATGCGGCCCCTCTAGTTGAAGTGGCACGTGACGTTGTAGCGCCTGCAGCCAGCGAATGACGTCCTGACTCGTCGCCGCTCGCGGTTGAGCATGGAGGCCCTTCGGTCGCCCGCGCCATGCGACGCACCGGAACGTCAGCGATGCATTTGACGATGCTTTCCGGGAGTCGAATTGCGACAGTTGAATCGGCGGACCATTATGACAAGCTGGTCCGGTGAGCGCTGGAGCAGTACCGCAAACACCTTATAGTGCAAGGCCCGCAGCGCCTATACGGTCCGGACTGACTAACGATATACTCCCGGATCATGCCGGAACTTCCTGTGAGCGGGAACGATCAAATGAGTTATGAATAACGTTATGCGACGAGCGAGAGTTTGAGTGGTTACAACGTTCGAAAAGGCGCAGCCGCTTGAATATACACCGGCCGTAGAGCGAGCCACGGCGGCAGCCTACGACCGCTTGAAACACGTCATCCCGGACGTCGAATGGCCGATTCATGCCCCTTATATCGCTGCGATCAATGAACTAAAGCGTGAGCGGAACGCGATTCTGCTCGTTCACAATTACCAGACGCCGGAAATCTTTCATGGCGTCGCCGATTACGCTGGCGATTCATTAGGCCTGGCCCAGGAAGGCGCCAAAACCGACGCCGACATCATCGTGCTCTGCGGGGTGCGCTTTATGGCCGAGACAGCGAAGATTCTCAGCTATGACAAGACGGTATTGATTCCCGATCTTGACGCCGGGTGTTCGCTGGCCGCGTCAATTACCGGCGAAGATGTCCGCCAACTCAAGAAACGGCACCCCGGCGTGCCGGTCGTAACCTATGTCAACACCTATGCGGACGTCAGGGCGGAAACCGACATTTGCTGTACATCAGCGAATGCCGTGCAAGTTGTTGAATCGCTCGGCGTCGATCGCGTGATCTTTTTGCCGGACGCCTATCTCGGCCGCTATGTTGCGACCCAAACCGACGTTGAACTGATCCTTTGGGATGGAACCTGTGAAGTTCACGAGAGATTTTCGGCCGAAGAAATTCGCGATTACCGCAAGTCCTATCCGGACATTCATATAATCGCCCATCCGGAATGTCCACCCGAGGTACTGGCCGAGGTCGATTTTGTCGGTTCCACATCCGGCATGATCAAGCATGTGGGCGAAACGAAGCCTAAACAGGTTGTCATGATTACCGAGTGTTCGATGAGCGACAATGTCGCGGTTGAATATCCGGAGGTCGACTTCATTCGTCCGTGCAATCTCTGTCCGCACATGAAGCGCATCACGCTGCCGAAAATTCTGCATTCGCTCCGCAATCTCGAATACGAGATTACGTTAGACCGGGAGGTCGCCAAGCGGGCCAGTGCCTCGCTCGAGCGAATGCTGGAGGTCGGCCGCAACTGAGCCGTTCAGCATGCCACAGCAGGAGTACACGCCGGTCCTCGTCCTCGGCGGCGGCCTCGCAGGTCTGACCGTCGCTTTGCGTCTTGCCGATTCCGGCACTCACGTCGGGCTGTTGGCCAAGCGGTCGCTTGACGACGGTTCCAGTTATTACGCTCAGGGCGGTATTGCCGCGGTGTTCGGCAAAGATGATTCGATAGAGTCGCATATAGAGGACACCATCAATGCAGGCGCCGGGCTGTGCCATCGAAAGACAGTTGAATTCGTAGTCAACCAGGCGCCCGATTGCGTGGAGTGGCTGATCGAGCAGCAGGTCCCGTTCACGCGCGAAGATACCGGGAAAGAGTTGCACCTGACCCAAGAGGGTGGCCACAGTCACCGGCGCGTGGTCCACGCAACCGACGCGACGGGCAAGGCGGTCATACAGACGTTGGAGGGGAAGGTGCGCCGTCATCCGTACATCCGCATGTTCGAAGAGCACATCGCTGTCGATATCATCACCAGCGCCAGGCTCGGCTATCCGGGACCAGACCGCAGCCTGGGTATCTATGCGCTGGACAAAACCTCCGGCAAGGTTGTCACGCTGACCGCGCAGACCATCGTGCTCGCGACCGGTGGTGCCTCCAAGGTCTATCTGTATACGAGCAACCCCGACACATCGACCGGCGACGGCATAGCGATGGCCTGGCGGGCCGGTTGCCGGGTGGCAAACATGGAGTTCGTCCAGTTCCACCCGACTTGTTTGTACCACCCGCAGGCTAAATCATTTCTGATTTCCGAGGCCGTGCGCGGCGAGGGTGGGCAGTTGCAACTGCCGGACGGCCGGCGGTTTATGCCGGACCATGATCCTAATGCCGAGCTGGCGCCTCGAGACATCGTAGCTCGTGCGATCGACTACGAGATGAAGCGCGGCGGTTACGACTGCGTCTATCTGGACATCAGCCATAAACCGGCCGACTTTATCCGTTCGCACTTTCCGAATATTTCAAAACGCTGCGCCGAGTACGGCTTCGATATGACGACAGAACCGCTACCGGTCGTGCCGGCCGCTCATTACACCTGTGGTGGCGTGGTCACCAACCTCGACGGGCACACGGATCTGACGGGGCTGTATGCCATCGGCGAATGTGCGTTCACTGGCCTGCACGGTGCGAACCGGCTGGCCAGCAACTCTTTGCTGGAGTGCCTGGTCTTTGCAACGGCGGCCAGCGAGCAGATTCAACGCGATCTGGCCGAAGAAGAACTCGACGAGCGCCCTGTCCCCGCCTGGGACGAAAGCCAGGTTACTGACCCTGATGAGCAGATCGTCGTCACGCATAACTGGGACGAATTGCGCCGGGCGATGTGGGACTACGTTGGGATCGTCCGCACCGACAAGCGTCTGCAGCGCGCCATGCATCGCGTCGAACTGTTGCAGGAAGAGATTCGCGATTACTACAGCAATTTCAAAATCAACAATAACCTGGTTGAACTGCGCAACCTGGTGGCCGTGGCTGAGCTGATCATCAGCAGCGCGTTGTCGCGCCGCGAAAGCCGGGGCCTGCACCACACGCTGGATTATCCCGAAACGGAGTCCGATGATAGTGCCGCAGATACCATCATGGTGCCCACAAATTTTCCCGACGACAGTTTCGAAACGATCGCGAGTCTCACGGGTACCGCCACGGGAGCAAAATAAAAATGAGTGGATGGGGGAAACGAATAAGCATCGGACCGGTCTATCTGTTGGTCCTCTGGATGGCAGCCGGCACGGCATTTGCCGAGGATCGTCTAACCGAAGAGCTTCTGCAGTCAGCCGACTACGCGCGTGGACGGCTCGCGTTTCAGCAACGCTGTAGTGCCTGTCATACGCTGGCCGATCGTGGCAGCAATCTGGCCGGACCGAATCTCTGGGGCGTCATCAATAGGCCCGCTGGTTCCAAAGTCGGGTTTGCTTATTCGGCTGCCTTGAACAGCGTCGAATTTGACTGGACGCCGGACCGGGTGGCGGAATTTATAGCCGATCCCGGCGGGTCAGTTTCCGGAACAACGATGATGATTCCGGAAGGCGTCCCGGAAGTCGATCGGATTCCGATGATCTCGTTCATCATGGTCGAAACCGGCGCTGCCAGTTGGCCGCGCCCGGAGCTCGAGCCGGCCGATGTCGATCCGGATAGCCCGATTTCGGAACGCTATGCCAGTTTCTGGAATCACATGATGACGAACACAACACATTACCGCCTGGTCAACGGCAGTGATGAAATCGTGTTCGACGCCTATTTCAATACTGACGGATCGGTGAGTTCCAATATGGAGTCCATTCGCGGGTTCTGGCGCGTCGACGAGCGGGATTTCTTCTGCTACGCGTTGTACGGCATACCGATGGTGCCGTCCGAATTCGTTGAGTGTTTTCCGATTGTTGCAATGAGTATTCCGCGCTTTGCCGAAGAGCTGTGGCAGTCAAACCCGGTGGGAACGGTGAAATTACACGGTGGTATTTTGCCAGGAAGGCCCACCGCTCTGTAGCTCGAGCGCGGATATGTCAGAAAGTGCCGACTAAGGACGGGCAGAAGAGTGCCCGACCCGGCCATCACCAGACGGAAGCCGTTCCTTACTCCGGCAGTGCCTGCAACTGAAACATCGCGGCCAGGATGGGCGAGGGGCGTACGCCGGACCGGCCGAACCACTTGTTATACAGCGACTTGTACTGGCCCGTCCGATACAGACGCGCCAGCGCGCGGTTGGTGGCCAGACGGAAGTCGGCATCGTCGCGTCTGACTATCAGCCCGTACGGCTCGTAAGAGTACATATCCTGCGCCATCGTGAAAATCTGCGGGTCACGCGCCTGCATCAATTGACCAATCAACACGATCTGATCATGTGCGACGGCGTCAACTTCGCCTTTGCCGAGCATGTCCATGGCGATGTCCAACGTATCAACCGTGACGACGCGCGCATCGACCAGGCTTTCGCTCAAGTAGGCACTGAGAGATACGACAGTCGTTGTGCCCCGGATCACGGCAACGGATTTACCGGACAGGTCGCCGGTGGTCGGCACGGGTCTGGCGCTGCGCGATAAAATGCTGCCGCCGGTCAGAAACGTCATCAGCGTGAAATCGACGTTCTCCTGCCGCGACAGCGTGATCGTCGTTGAGCCACAGACAATGTCGACTTCCTTTTTCACGACTGCGGTAAACCGGTTCTCCAGATCGACCGCGTAGTACTTGATGTCGAGTTCTGTCAGTTTAAGTTGTTCACGCACTGCCGCGGCAATGCGATTGCACAAGTCAACCGAATAGCCCGCTGGCCCGCCATTCTGGTCGACAAACGAAAACGGTGGTCTGTTGGTGCGGTAGCCGATGCGGAACACGCCGCTGTCGGCGATGCCTTTCAGCGTTCCGGTCAGTTTTTGCGCCTGGACCGGGCTGCAGGCCAGTAACAGAATTAGCAGGGGCAGAAATCGTCTGTGCATCATCATTTTTCTCCTTGGCTACGCGCGGCTGCCATCAACTCGCCCAAATGGGCTCACTCCGGCAGTGCCTGCAGCTGAAACATCGCGGCCAGGATTGGCGAGGGCCGCACCCCGGACCGGCCGAACCACTTGTTATACAGCGCCTTGTACTGGCCCGTCCGGTACAGACGCGCCAGCGCGCGGTTTGCGGCCAGGCGGAAATCGGCATCGTCGCGTCTTACGACGAGCCCGTATGGTTCGTAAGAGTACATATCCTGTGCCATCGTGAAGGTCTGCGGGTCGCGCGCCTGCATCAATTGACCGATCAGCACGATCTGATCGTCTGCGACGGCGTCGACTTCACCCTTGCCGAGCATGTCCATGGCGATGTCGAGCGTATCAACCGTAATAACGCGCGCATCGATCAGGCTTTCGGTCAGATAGCTCGCCAGGGCGATGGCCGTCGTCGTGCCCTTGATCACAGCAACGGATTTACCTGTCAGGTCGCCGGTGGTCGGTACCGGCCTGGCGCGGCGCGACAGAATGCTGCCGCCGGTCAGAAATGTCATCAGCGTGAAATCGACGTTCTCCTGCCGCGACAGCGTGATCGTCGTTGAGGCACAGGCGATATCGACTTCCTTATTCGCCACCGCGGTAAATCGGGTATCCATGTCCACTGCGTAGTACTTGATCTCGAGGTCCGTCAGTTTCAGTTGTTCACGCACTGCCGCGGCAATGCGAGTGCACAAGTCGACCGAATACCCCGCCGGCCCGCCATTCTGGTCGATAAACGAAAATGGTGGGGTGCTGGTTCGGTAACCGATACGGAACACGCCGCTGTCGGCGATGCCTTTCAGCGTTCCGGTCAGTTTTTGCGCGAGGACCGGGCTGCTGGCCAGTAACAGAATCAGCAGAGGCAGAAGTCGTCGGTGCATTATTGTTCTCCTCGTTAGCTGCACGCGAAAGGTCCGGACCAGATCGGCCGGCGCCATGATACACGCCGGGGCGAAGTCAGGCTACCTCGATGCCACTTTGTTCCAGCAATTCCCGCAGCGGTGCCAGGTGTTTTTCGTAGTGACGCCAGCGTTCAACAGCGCGCGTGTATATTGGCTCTCGCACCTGGGCAGAACTGGCGGTTGCGACCGGGGCACGGTTTTTCTCAAACGTCAGGCATGCGTCCTCCCAATCAAGGCCGCAGTGTTCGATCAGCCGTCGACTCTGTGCCTCCTGATCCTCGACCAGCTCCTCGTATTGAATCTCCAACACCTTGCCCGGCAATACGCGGCGCCAGTGTTCCATCAAGCGGTGAAACAAAATGTAATAGCGGCCAGTGTCCAGCAGGTCATAGGAATAGTGGTAATAGGGCGAGTCCGTCAATGCGAATAATTGCCGGTAATTGCTGAGACAAGCATCCATTGGGTTACGCCGCAGGCAGATCACTTTCGCATCCGGCAGCGCCATGTGGATGAAACCGATATTGAAAAAATTCAACGGCGTCTTGTCAACGAAATGTCTAGTTTGGCCGGTCGCCGGGCGAGTGCTTTGGAGGTAATCGTGACCGAGCACGCCGAAATCTGCTTTTATACCTTGCTCAACGGTTGCCGTATCCAGCACTTTGTTGGATTTGGTCTTGGCCGCTCGCTTGATCGCCAGCGCCAGGTTCTGCAGTTCCCCGGCCGAGTACACTTCGGAGTGGCTGGACAGGATCCGTTCAACCAGGGTCGTACCGGAACGGGGCATGCCGACGATAAAAATCGGCTCCGCGCTCGGGTGACCTGCCGGCGGCTGCCCGAGCAACTCATCGACAAATGTGGCTGTGATTTTTCGGAAAACCGCTTCGTCTTCCGCGATTGAATAATTAAGTCGTGGCCGAAGTTTTTCATAACCGGCGGCCATGTGTGCAAAACCGTGATCGTATTCACCGATGTCGTCGTATTCTTTGGCCAGCGCGTTGCGAAGCCGCAGTTCCGCTTGCAGGTCCGCGCCGACGTCGGCCAATAACTCTTCCAGCCTTGCAGTGTGATTGGATTCCGTTGTCTGGCGGCGCAGGTGAGACAGTGCCCAGTGGGCCTTGTAATAACGTGGTGTCGATTGCGCAGCCTGCTCGTAAGCCGCCTCCGCGCCGTCGAAGTCGCCAATGAACTTCAGCGAAGCAGCCAGGTTGAACTGGAAGTTGGAGTTTCGGGGCTGTTTCTTTACAGCTTTCCGGAATGGGACGACGCCCCGATCGTGATCGCCGGTGCGGCTGTAAATGCAGCCGATCGTGTCGAGTGTCAGCCCATTGGCCGGGTTCAGTTGCATGGCTCGGTCGGCAGCATCGCGCGCTTCATTTATACGTCTCAGCGTAACCAGACAGCGCCCGAGCTGGGCGTGGTATTCAGGGTGCTGATCATCCAGCACGATCGCACGTTCGAGCAGGCCGACGGCTTCGGTGAGCCGTTCACCGGCGACTGCGATCATGCCGAGAAGGAAATGCGCATCGGCGTGTTTTGGATCGTCGGCCAGCACGCGCAGGCAGCACTGCTGTGCGTCAGCCAGGCGGCCGCGGTCCAGGTGTTGCTGTGCCTCACGATGTTGCCGCTGGATTTCGTGACCGATGTTGGTATCAGTGTTCGGAATCGTATTGGACAAGGGTTCATGGACCCCGTGTGGTCTGCAGTTTTTGGGCCCGTAACTATAACGCACCGGGCTGCGCCGTAGCCGGGTGCGCGGTCAGTAGCGGCGAGGCGTTTAATTCTGTTGCTTATACCGCCGCGGCTACTGCGTTCTCCAGCGGAAATCGAGGCCGATGCTGCGCGGCATTACTGCATATTTAGAGTGCCGTCTGTAGGTGAACGCGTTAGCTTCAATCGAACTGACGAGGAACGACGGGTCGTTCCGAACGCCGGTTTCGGCGTACTTATTGGTCAAGTTGTCGGCATACAGCATCAGTTCCCATTGGTTGCGCGCTATTGCAACGGACGCATTGTGTAGCGTAAAGCCCGCCAAGACCTGACCTTCGCCGCTGAAACCCCCGTTGTCGATGCGGCAGCAACCACTGCCGTTTCCAAGCTTCGTATAGACGTCGCTCTGCGTGGTCAGGCCGTAACTTATGCTGAGGTCAAGCCCATTTCCTAGGGTGCGCAGATAATTGATCAGCAACGAACCCTGATGCTCTGGGGTGCCCGGCAGCCGATCGCCGGCACTCGCGGCGCCGCCGGCGAGCTGCGGCGCGTCCTGTGACAATTCTGCCTCGGTGTAGGAATAGCCGGATCGAATCATCCAGTTGTCACCGATTTGCCAATCCAGGCTGAGCTCCACACCCTTGCTTTCGGCGTCGTTGCCATTGATTGTGATCGGGATGGCACCTTGGGCCGATGTCTCGGCTACCTGTATATCTTCCCAGTCAATAAAGAACAGCGATCCATTAAAGACTAGAGCGTTGTCCAACCAGGAACTTTTTACACCGATTTCCCAGTTAGTGACAAAATCCGGGTCATACCCCAATTCAGTTGCGGTTCCGCAGGCCGCTTGCCCTGGCCCGCCCGTGCACGGCTGAATTCCGTTGGAGCCGCCGTTACGATAACCCTCGCTCCACGTCAGGTACCCGAGAATATTGTCGCTAAAATCAAACGAGGTGTTGATCTTGAAAACCGTGTCATCGAAGCTTCGCGACGGCCCCGTATTAGGCACTACGTAAGGGGGGATCGGCGAGCCGGGTGGTGGTGGTGGAGAAGGATCGCAGAATCCCTGCTGTGAACAGATTGGGAACGCAAAACCCTGCGAGAATTCGTCTTCGACATCGAAGTACCGTGCGCCCACGGTGGCCTGCCATCGGTCGGTAAAATCGTAACCGAGCTCGCCGAACACGGCCCATTCCTGGAAATCTTCTAATATGATCTGAAAGTATTCGACCGAATTGGTATCAGCCGCAAACGCTCCGGGCCATACGTCGTAGCCGGGCGTGAATTCGGTGCTCGCCTCATCACGATCGAAGTCCGAGTAGAAAAATCCGGCGATCCAGTTCAATCTGCTGTCACCTTGTGAAACGAGGCGGAATTCCTGGGTAATTAAAGTGTTATCAAAATCCTCCAAGGTGTACGCGGTGAAAGTCGGATAGTCGCCATAAGTATATTCAAAGTTCAACAGCAGGTCGGTCTGGTCACGTTGCCCGATTTCTGTGTACACAGTGTACCCGGTCGCTGAGGTAAGTTCGGCAAAGCCGAAGTCCCACAGGATGTCCAGATTCCAGATTGAATTCTCGCGTTTATTCGGTTCATCGACGCGGTAGGCGTTGACGTATTCAAAGTCACTGACACTACATCCGGCCGGGAAAGAAGGCGCGGGATATGGCCCGGCCGCTGGCGGCGTCGTGAAGTCGGTGCGTCCCGATGTTCCGCTGAGGACATTCTCACAAAGATTCTTGTGGGAGCTCTGCCGTCCGCCTATTTCATCCTTCTGGTAATTGTAATTAAGTTGCAGGCTGAGATTCTCGGTCGCGTCCCACAACAGGCCGCCCCGGAGTGTCGTGCGTTGCCAGTCGTTGGTATCTTCCTTGCCGGTAAAACTTGCCGGATCCTCCGGATCGACAAAGCCGATATCGGATTGCGGGACAATAAACGGTTGATCGATCCAGCCAGCCCGGTCGGTGTACCGAGCCACGCCGCGGAAGGCCCAGTTGCCGGCAAACGGTACATTGACCACGATGTCGGCCTGATAGCTGAAGTCGTCGGCTTCATCGATCGCGAAAGTTCGCCCGTGGGCTTCTACCGCGAAGGCTTCAGTATCCGGCTTCCTGGGAAGAAAACGCACATTTCCGCCCAGAGAACTTGCGCCATAGAGCGTGCCCTGCGGGCCGCGCAGCACCTCGACCCGTTCGATGTCGACCAGGTCCAGGTCGATGTAGACCGGGCACCTCGCCGAAGTACGTCGCCACCGTGCGCCGCTGGCATTGCCACCGCCTCACCCGCGCCCAGCACATCGACATTCAGCCCGCGGATCATCATCGGCGAGCCGGAGCGCGGGCCCTTGGTCGACGACCGTCAGCCCCGGCACGTGCTGCGCGAATTCCCTGAGATTAGTCGATGCGCTGCCGCTCCAGCTCACCGCCTCGAACGCGGAGATGTTGATCGGGATGTCCTGCACCGATTCGGCACGCCTGGTCGCCGTGACGACGATTTCCTCCAGCATTGGTCGCTGTGGGCCGGCGCCGGCGTCCTGGGCCGTCGCAACGGCCGGCACCGCGAACCGACTACGGCGATAGCGACGGCCGCTGCAACCGGTTTCATGCGTATCGCGATTGGTCGAGACTTCGGATCGCGTGAATTCATGGCTTGTCCTCTTCCATGATCGTAGGACGATCGGAACAACTGATCAGCAAAATGATTGGCGCACGTCAGACGACGCCCAATAACCCAAGGCGCATGATTTTCCAGATGGGCACGAAAGTCAAATTTGGTCGTTGCGTCAGCGCCACATAAACTAATGCGTTTGGCGTTTGAGCCGCGCCTATCCGTTTTGACCGGACCACATCGAATCCGCCGCCCGAATCCTGCTCGACGAGCAGTCGGCCTACCAGGCGTCGATGTGTAGCACCTCGTCGACCGGTTTGCGTAGCGACGGGGAAAAACTGTTGCCGGTGTAGTGGGCCGTCGGTATCAGCGCGACCTGCGTGACCTCGTCATACGGTATCCCGAGCACTTCAGCGGCTTCGCGTTCGTAATATAAATGTGCTGTGGTCCAGCAGGTGCCCAGCCCGTGTGCTCGGGCGGCCAGCATGAAACTCCAGGTCGCCGGCAGGATCGATCCGAATATCGCGGCCAGCCCGGCAATGGCCGCCTGCCCGGTAACCTTATCCGGGCGCCCCGGCACACAAGGGATGACATGCACCGGCACCCGTTCCAGGTTATCGACAAGGTAATCGGCCGATTCGCAGACGCGCCCGAGTTGATCCTTGCGCGGGCTCGCGGGTTCCTTGTCGAACAGGTCATAGACCGATCCCGGCGCAACCCGGTATTTTTCCCACGCCTGCCGGTAGAGTTCGGTCAGGGCTGCGCGACGTTCGGCATCAAAGACCGCAATAAAATGCCAGCGCTGGGTATTGCCACCAGTCGGTGCCTGCAATGCGATCTCGATGCAGTCCCGGATCAACTCCGGTTCGACCGGCTTTTCAAGATCCAGCCGCTTGCGCACGGCACGCGTGGTCGTCAGCAATTCGTCCGCTGATAGGTGCGATGGAATCATAAAAGGAGCGCCCGAACGGCGATCGGTTACGACGCTGTGCCGGGCTTTTTCTGGTTGCGCGCGGGCGCCGGAGGTTTCTTGCCGCCATAGCGGCGCCGGTTCAGTTCCTCGACCTTGAGTTTGGTCTCACGCTTGACGCGGCGAAGGCTTCCCTGGCTATAGCCGACGATCTGGTTCTTCCCCTGCGTGATGACGTATTTGCACCACCGTTCTCCGGTGCCGCCATCCGGGGCTTCGGCGGCAATAACCTGCACCAGCTCGAATGGGTTTTCTTTGTAATTTGATTTTGTCTGGTTTGAGGTTTCCATGCTTATTCCACTGAGACGATCGTGATGTCAAAAGTTAAAGCCTTGCCTGCCAGCGGATGATTGAAATCAAGAATCACAATCTCTTCCTGGACCTCGGCAACGCGAATAGTGCCCTGATATCCGGGCGCGTTGAGCAAGGTGTCGACCTTGCGGGCTTCCTCCGGGACTTGTTCGATTGGTACTTCAAGGTCAGGGCCAGGCAGGCCAACGACCATATGTTCAGTGGATAGCGCCGAAACGGCATGCCGGTCTCCGAATTTTTGAGGGTCATAATGGGCGCGCCACAATCGACACATAACCCGCCGCAGCCTCAGTGAGCGGGTCTTAATTCGTTGATTATTAAGGGGAATCCAGACGCCACAATCGGGAGCTCCGGCCGGTGTTACCGGAAGGGGCAAGGACGGGACCGCAAAAAATCACCCATGGACGCTAGCACCTAATCGTACCCGTGGCAAACCTCGGGACGCTGACTTCGCTGGAGAGCCAGACCCGGCGTGGGCTCATAACAGCCTGAGGGCGCTTTTCGGCACCAGGTCGAAGGCGATACTGATCCGTGCAGCCTCGGCTTCGAACGGCCAGGTGCGGTGATACAACCACGACGGGAATAGCAGCAACCGACCCTCCCTGGGTTGAACAGCATGCAGTTCGGGCTCGCTCGTGGTGATGAGATCTTCCGGCGGGGCACCAAACTCGATCCAACCGGCCTGCGGATCTGTTTGAGCCATGTCGGCCGGTACCCCGACGTAATAGACGCCGCTTAACCAGGACACCGGGTGCATGTGAGGTACCTGGTGACCCCCGTCACCAAGCACGGTACCCCAGGCCCGGATTACACGAGGCTCGGTGCTCCCGGCCATGACCGGATGGTCACCGAATTGCTCACGGTAATAACCGAGCGCATCATCGGCCGCGGCGTCGATCAGCCGGCATAATGTGGCCAATGGCGCATTGCCGACGGTGTCCAGGTCGCCGGTTTGGCTGCCGTCGACTGTGGCTTTGCTGACTGGTGCGGGCAGCAGCGACGGATGCGATTCAACCAGACCGGCGAGCTCGTTATTAAAGGTGTCCAGCGACTGGAATCCGTCCGGCGTGTTGATATCTGAAACGCGGACCAGATTCGCATAGTCGAGATACGGCTGTGCCTCGTCGGTTCGCCCGGCATCGCGCAGCGCAAAGGCATAAGCGGCGACGACCAGGCACTCTCCCGGATGCTGGCCGAGAAAATCCTCGCTCAGTTTCAACGCCGCGTCGCGCTTGCCGGTCGCCGCCAGTACCGTCGTCAGGTCCGCAACAGCCCGGGCATGGCCGGAGTGCATGGTTACAGCCTGGCGCAATGCCTCGGCAGCGGCTTCGAGGCGATTCAGCCGGCGGCGGGCGAAACCGAGGTTCACCAGCGCCGTTGTATCGCCCGGGTCGCGCGCACATGCTTCGGCGAGCACCGGTTCGGCATCGTCAAAGCGCTTTAGGTCGCAAAGCACCGCGCCGTGGGTTGCCAGCGCAAGCGGGTGGTCACCGGAGGCCGAAGCGGCGGTTTCGCAGTCTGCCAATGCTTCTTCGCCCTGGCCGGCATCGACCAGTGCCTTGGCCAGGTTGCACCGTACTTCAAGGTCGTCCGAATCGATCTCCAAAGCGTGCCGGTACAGCTCGATCGCTTCGAGAATATGGCCGCGAAACTGCAAAACAGCACCTAAATTGATTAAGGCTTTGTGTGCATCGGGATTGCGCGCCAGCGCCTCGCGCAACGCGGTTTCGGAAACCGACAAATCGCCCATGGCCATATGGCTGAGGCCCAGCTCGCTGAGCGGTTCCGCCTCATCGGGCGCCGCTCGTGACGCTGTTTGTAAATAGCGGATCGAAACGCCGAGTTCACCGCGTTCACGCGCCAGAATTCCTCGTAAGCGCCAGGCCTGCGCATACCCCCGATCAGTGTCCACAACCCGGGCGTACAAGTCATCGGCTTCGGCCAGTTGTCCGCGTTGGTGCGCATGCATGGCCTCACGCATCAGCGTACGGATGTCGTATTCCTCCGGGAGCAAGTCGTTCATGGATCGTAGTTCCGGCGACAGACATCAACAGATGCATGCGCGAGTACGGGTCATGGTTTCGGATACCCGGTCGGCTTGTCCGCACTCCCCTCGGTCCGATTGGAATAATAAATGAGCATGAATTTGATTCGGCTATCAGCGAATTCAAAAAAATTACAATTAAGGAGCTGTTGTTCAGGAAACGCAGCGTAAAGCCCGTTTGCTTTTGGATTCAGGCGAACGGTGAAGCGACTCGCCGCCAGCTGCTCATCTATATCAATGGTGTGGTGGAAATCACCGAACCAGCAGTTGTAGTTCGCGCACAGATGCTGATAAAAACTGAGTAACTTGTCTTGGCCATGGCGAGGAGACGGGGAAAACCGGCGCTCGGGAAGATCACCGTGTCGAATGACAATGTCCGCATTGTCATCGAAACAATCTAGCACACCATCCACATCGCCAGCCGTCACACTGCCGAAGTAACGGTGTTCGATGAAATCGATGTAGGTGCTGCGATCATCCATAGCGAACATGTTAATCAACATTAACTGCTGTCCGAACATTAGATCTTGACGGCCGCCAGTCTGCGGGCAATGCGAATAACTTTAATAATTCGTACAATGCATCGTGGCATCGATGCCGTATCCGTCGACACGATCATGCAAGAATCGGAAAAGTTCCAGGCGCATTACGCCAGAGAGAAAGGCGGAAAGCCGTTGCCGTGGCACCATGCGGAGCCGAACCGATTCCTCGACCCAATCACCGAAACCCGCGACAAACCCGGTACGGCGCTGGACCTGGGCTGCGGATCCGGGGTCGATTCAGTGCATCTGGCCGAGCTTGGCTGGCAGGTGACGAGTCTCGACTTTATGCAGCAAGCACTGGACATGACCCAGGAGCGGGCCCGAGAGGCCGGCGTCACAGTCGAGCCGGTGCATGCCGATGTGACCGAATGGGACAACGATTCGCCGTTTGATCTGCTGCTGGACTCGGGCCTGCTGCATAACATGAGCCGCGACAAGATTGCCGGCTACCGGGACCGTATCCTCAGTTGGTTGCAGCCGGACGGGGACTTCGTGCTGGTGCACTGGGAGAGCCGCTCAGACAGCGACCGTTTGCGCGGCGGGGCCCGGCGCGCATCGCGGGCCCAAGTCGTTGAGTTTTTTGCTCCGGAACTAAAAGAGTACCGATTCGAGCGGCTGGAAGCCGAAGGACTGCCGGAACGGGTCGGCCCCGATTTATCGGTCGGTTTTTACTGGTTTCGTCGAAGTTAGAGCTGAAAAAGGAGAACAACCATGCCGAAATTCGTTATTGAGCGGGACATTCCCGGAGTCGGGAAGATGACGGCTGCAGACCGTCAGGGGG
>PVMK01150341.1_pt1 | contig 17445 bp, 14 predicted proteins | sample 1853481 | NCBI WGS metagenome assembly PVMK01 (sample SAMN08533507, study PRJNA380276) | Marine sediment metagenome, whole genome shotgun sequencing project.
TAAATTCGGGTTCCTCGAAATATTGAGCAGATACCTCACAACCGCATCCTGCTTGATATATCTTCGCCAAAAGCTGGTTTAGACGGGTATTTTATGGTATATTTATTGAGAAGGTAGGAAGGACAGCCAGCCCATCTTTTCGGATGTTTCATAACAGGTGAGTTTTCAAGAGTGGGCGTCGCTTTAGGCCTTTCACCCGCGTTGAAGGGAAAGCTATGGACTCTTTGCGTTTGCCCGCAAAGCTCGGTTCGTTGAAACCATTACAAATCTTTGTGACCCAAAAACTCAAAGATCAGAAACTGTTTTCTGAAATCAAATTTAAAATTGAACTTGTGTTGGAAGAGATTTTGACCAATATATTTTATTATTCTAACCCTTCAAAGGAGACGGAGGATGTGGTACTGGAATGCTCTATTGATAAAACACGGCTGAATATCACTATTCAGGACTGTGGAGTGCCATTCAATCCTCTGACAATGGAGACCCCTGAGCTGAGCCAGGACATCTCTGAACGTCAAATCGGTGGGCTTGGCATTGTTTTGGTTCGTGAAATGGTTGATGAAATAAATTACAGGCGTGTAGATGACAAAAACATTCTCACCTTCAGTTTTAAATTAACAGACAATAACGTTTTATAGGAAAACACTATGATTTTGTCTTTGGTTTCACCACTAACATCGTTATATCGTCAAACTGCGCTGTTTTTCCAACAAATTGATTTACGTCATTTAGAACGTTGTTCATTATATCTTGGCTGTTTTTGTTTTCAGCCCCTTTTAAACAAGTCTTAAGCCTTGCCTCGCCGTACATTTCCTCTTTCTTGTTAATTGCCTCTGTAATTCCGTCCGTATAAAGCACCAGGACGTCGCCATCTCTGAACTTTGTTTTTCTTTCTGAATAACACCTATCGAGCATAACCCCCAGCGGTATATTGCGAATATATAAGGGTGTAATCTCTTCGGCTTTATTGTTGATAAGATACTGTTCACAATGACCTGCGTTAGAATAAGTAATTTCATTATTAATGGTGTCCACAAGACAACAAAATATCGTAACGAACATACCGCTTTTTGAGTCGTTGCATATGTGTCTGTTTGACAGTTCAAGGGCTTTAGAGGGACTGTGTTTTTCAAGCAAATACACCCGCAAAATACTACGGGAAATAGCCATAAAAATCCCTGCAGGCAGACCTTTGCCGGACACATCCCCAATAATTATGGCAAATCTTCCATGTCCAAGAGGAATGTAGTCGTAGAAATCGCCGCCGACCTGCTTTGCCGGTATGCTTCGTGCGGCTATGTCTAACCTGCCATCCGAATCAAAATCTCCGGGGAGAATTTCCTGCTGAAGATCAGCCGCAATCGAGAGTTCCATCTCGATTTTTTTCTTTTTCTCTGCCTCTTGTGACAACATCATATTATTGTAGTTTTCCGATATCTGCTGAGCAAGCATTTCAAGAAGCCGCAAATCGTTCTGGTTGTAAGGCATATTAGTGTTGCGTTCGGTGACACTCAAAAACCCTAGTATGTCACCTTTCAGCTTCAGAGGAGAAACAACAAATGAACCGGAATGGTACACATGACTCTTTGTTCTGTTCTGAAAACGCTTGTCCTCATCCATGTTGACAGAACAAACACTGTTACCCTCCTGCAGTACAAACGATAAAACATTATTAGACATGTTAACTTTACCATGTTTGAGCACCTCTTTCGATATACCCGCCCCTGCTTCAAACTGAAATTTATCGTCCTTTTTGATTATAATAGAGACCCTCTTGGCGTCCATTACTTCGCAAACGACTGCGATATTTTTATCCATAAGTTCATCTATGGTCTCGCAGTAATTTATTGCTTCGGAGAGTTGGTAAAGCGCATTCGTTTCGTGTGCTTTTCTCTTCATATTATGGAAAAGCTCAGTGTTGTTTATTGCAAGGGCTGCGAACTCGGCAAAAGCCTGAAACAACTTTAGATCCTCTTTGGTATATCCGTTTTCACCGATTTTGTTTATAACCTCCAGAACGCCGAGCACCTTATCTTTCACAACGAGAGGAACAGCAATGAGGTTGCGGGTAACCATATTTGTTTTTTTGTCCACCCCTTTGAACACACGGCTGTCATTTTCGGCGTCGTTTATGATTATTCCTTTACCGGAAGTCGCCACAAGCCCGGCAACGCCCATATTCGAGGGGAAACGTATTTCCCTCAGAACATCACCTTTTTCGCCAGAAACAACGGTAAAGTAGAGTTCATTCGTAGCCTCATCTATAAGCATAAGGGAACTAGATTTGGATTTAATAAGCTCCTTTGCTTCTTCCATTATGGGAGACAAATTCTCGGTTAACGCCGAGGTAGAATTAATCCTTTTTACAATGCCCATAAGTGAACTGAGCTGTTCTCTGGTCATGTATTGTAATGATTTCTTTGTCATAATATCCGTTCAATAGGGTCTGCGCACAAATAGCTTTGCAGGATTGGCGCCCGGATTCGGGTCAGATTTGGCTCTGCCTGACAGGATTGACATGGAGTATTGGCCTCCGGAAATAACCAAAGCAGGGTCCTCTGGTCCCGGATCTTTACTGATTTTCAGGTTCGCCGTAGGACTCCCAGAAGACGCGGGTTAGGTCGTCAACAAGCGGGTAGGACGGATTTGCCCCGACGCACTGGTCCTCAAAGGCAACTTCACTCATATGTTTCACCTTTGCCGCAAATTCATCCCGAGAAACTCCAGCGTCACTGATAGTTGCCGGCATGTTAATTTCCGCTTTAAGATCACCGACTGCCTTGATCAGGCTCTCAACCCCCTTTTCCGGTGTGGATGCGTCGAGCTTAAGAGATTCGGCAATTTCAGCGTAACGCTCCTTGGCTTGAGGAAACCTGTAGTTGGGAAAGGTAGTAAATTTTTTGGGAAGGGTTGAATTGAAACGGATAACAGGAATCATTACAAGTGTATTTGCCCGTCCGTGCGGAATGTGGAAGGTCGCGCCCAATATGTGGGCCAGACAGTGGTTGATTCCAAGGAACGCATTGGTAAAGGCCATGCCTGCAATGGTGGATGCGTTGTGCATTTTTTCGCGCGCCAACTGGTCACTACCGTCTTTGTATGCTTTGGGGAGGTATTCAAAAACGATCTGGATGGCCCGAAGCGCCAACGGATCTGTATAGTCCGAAGCCACAACAGAAACATAGGCTTCGATCGCGTGAGCCAGCACATCCATACCCGTGTCCGCTGTCACGGATGCCGGCACGCTCATGGTGAGTTCGGGATCTATGATTGCAATATTTGGGGTGACTGCGTAGTCTGCCAGCGGATACTTTGTGCCGGTCTTTGAGTCGGTCACAACCGTAAACGCCGTGACTTCGGAGCCTGTGCCGCTGGTTGTGGGTATGGCGATCAGCCTGGCCTTTCGACCCAGTGCCGGAAATGGCACTATACGCTTTCGGATGTCAACAAAACGCAGTTTGAGTTCTTCAAAGCTGATGTCAGGATTTTCATAAAATATCCACATTGCCTTTGCGGCGTCAATGGGTGACCCGCCGCCCAATGCAATAATCAGGTCTGGGTTGAATTTTCTCATGGCATCAGCCCCCTTTTCGATGGTCTCGACCGTTGGGTCTGACTTGACATCTGAAAAAACCGTCGAGGCGATACCTGCATCCCTCAGATAAGCCTCCAGCCTTCCGGTCGTACCCTGCCTTATGGCTGACCCAGAGCAGACAATAAGGGCACGTTCCACGCCCATATCCTTGATTTCGTTCTTGAAAAACACACCCAGTGAGCCTGGCTCAAAATAAATTTTTGGTGGGACGCGAAACCACTTCATGTTGACCTTCCTTTTTGACACACGTTTTATGTTTAATAAATGTGATACGGTCACGTTGTCCGTGGTGATGTTTTTTCCACCCGCACCACAGCCAAGGGTTAGGGACGGATGGTTCAGGTTGTATATATCCCCGATGGCGCCATGGGTAGACGGCGAGTTGACGATAATCCGCCCCGCGTTGATGGTATCGCCGAATTCGTGAATTACCTCGGGGTCATTAGAAAAAATAGATGCAGTGTGGCCCAGTCCTCCAAAGTGCGTGAGGTCGGTGCAGAGGTTAACACCTTCCTCAAGGTTGCGAACAACGTAAAAACCGAGAATGGGACAGAGCTTTTCCCGGGAAAGCGGATATTTTTCCCCAACACCCTTCAGGCGTGCCATGAGCACGCGCGTACCTTCTGGTATGGTTATACCGGCAATCTCTGCGATTTTGATCGGGCTCTGGCCGACAACCCTGGGGGACATGCCCTGTCTTTCCACGTCAATTGCAATGGCCTCGACTTTTTTTGTCTCTGCGGATTTAAGAAAATATGCACCCTGTGACTCGAACCGCTTTACTACATCATTTTCAATCTTCTCATCAACGACGACTGACTGTTCAGAGGCACAGATCATACCGTTATCAAAGGTCTTACTCATGAGGATGTCGTTTACAGCGGTATTAATGTCAGCGCTTTTTTCAATATAGACAGGCACGTTGCCCGGGCCGACTCCGATGGAGGGTGTACCGGAACCATAGGCCGCATGGACAAGACTCATGCCTCCCGTAGCAAGGATCAGAGAAACACCGGGATGCGTCATGAGAGCGTGGGTCAGTTCGTGGGATGTTTCTTCGACCCATCTAATGCAGTAGTCAGGTGCCCCCGCCTTCAGTGCTGCGTCGTATATGGTTTTTGCCGCTTCATTGGTGCATCCGAGGGCGCTGCGGGCACCACAGACGATGACTGTATTTCGCGTCTTGAGGGATATAAGACATTTGAACATTGCGGTGGAGGTTGGGTTTGTAACCGGGGTAATGGCCAGTATGACGCCGAGGGGTTCGGCAAATTCCATGAGTCCCTCTTCGGGACAGTCGTTCACCAGCCCAACTGTTTTGACGTTTCGAATATCGTTATATACATATTCAGTGGCAAACAGGTTTTTGATTACCTTGTCCTCGAATACGCCCCTCCCGGTTTCGTCAACAGCCATCCGGGAAAGTTCGATATAGCGGCCGGCGCCTGCCTTTGCAGCTGCATTAACAATCCGGTCTACCTCTTCCTGACTGTACTGTGTGAAGATTGCCGCGGCCTCTCGGGCCTCGGAAACAAGATCATCGGCAACGTTTTTGATGGCGTTCTCAGAGGAAATAACTTTTCTCTTTGTCATCAAATATCTCCCGTAGGCTTAAATTGTACTTAAATTGTGCAAAAACAATCCTGGCTGTATTATTTCCAAAGCGCCTCGATCGCCTGGTCCTCATCCTCAAAGATGTTGAACACCTGGTCAAATGCGGCCACCTTGAATATCTTGTAAACCTGAGACTGCGTATGGATTAGGGCAATTTTTTTGCCTGCGGCATCTGCCTGTTTGTAAGAAACTAGAAGTGTTCGAAACCCAGCACTGCTGATAAACGCAACACCTCCCATATCAAAAATAATCCCGGCAGGGCTTTCCTCTACCGCCTGCAAAAAAATGGGGGAAGCCTTCTCTGCTGACTCCACGTCCAGCCGGCCGGACAATATCACAACTTTTATGTCCGGGTTTTTTTCGCTTACGCCAATTTTGACATCCATATGCACTCTCCCTGTCTATGGTTGGATGGACACTATCCAGATGCAAAATTCAATTACCAGGGTATCTCAAGCTTTCAAAACGGGTGAACGCCACAAGACCGCCTTTACTTGAGAGAAAATGATCCCATATTATGGGATAATGATCAAGATGTTTTTGAACTTTCTTGTACAGTTATATGACTATCAAGTCTTTATTTGACTCTTAGCGGAAGACTCAATAGAATATCAGCATTTGGACATCGCTATCCTGTATCTCCAGAAAAAAGCCACTGAAAAAAATGAGGAAACAAGGAATCTGGCGTGTTGCCACAAAAAAGGAGGTCTCAGTAATGGAACTGTTTAAAAAGAAAACTCTCACAGGGCTCGCCCGCACTTGCGGTTGAGCGGCAAAAATCGGTCCGACGGATCTGTCGGACGCGCTTGCGGGTCTGGCCCCACCTTCGGATCCGAACCTTCTGGTCGGTATCGATACCGCTGATGATGCAGCGGTATATCGGCTCACAGACGACATCGCCATGATCAATACCATCGATTTTATTACCCCACCGGTGGATGACCCTTACTGGTTCGGGCAGATATCGGCCGCCAACTCGATATCCGATATCTACTCCATGGGCGGCCGTCCCCTCACCGCATTAAATGTGGTGATGTTCCCTTCAAAGCATCTTGACATGGGGATACTCAGAGACATCTTACGCGGCGGCCATGACAAGGTGGTAGAAGCCGGAGCCTGCCTTGTTGGCGGTCACACTGTGGATGACGAAGAACCCAAATACGGTCTCTGTGTAAACGGCGTGGTGAACCCTCAACGGATAGTCACCAACGCCGGTTCGCAACCCGGAGATGCTCTCATTTTGACAAAACCACTTGGCACTGGTGTTTTATTCAACGCCGTTCGTTCAGCCAAGATGGCCTACAGGGACATTGAGCAGGATGTGCTTCCATCCGTTGCAACGCTTAACAACACGGCCATAAAGATCGCCCTCGGCTTTGAGCTGCATGCTTGTACGGATATCACCGGGTTTGGTATTGCGGGTCATGTCCTTGAGGTCGCCCTCGGCTGCAAATCAAGGGTGCTTTTGGACTATTCGAGTTTGCCGTTGTATCCCGGTGCCCTTGATATGTACAAAAAGGGTGAAACCACCGGCAGCAACAATGCCAATCGCGCTATGACCCGCGGACAAATGGAAATCCGGGTTTCCTTGACCAGCTTCGAAGAAGAACTGCTCTTTGATCCTCAGACTTCGGGAGGGTTGCTGCTTTCGGTTCCAAGTGCCCAGGCAGACGATCTTTTGGCCGAACTTTCTGCCAACGGAGTGAAATCTGCGGTTCGTGTGGGCGAGGTCCTGGAAGGTTCTCCAGGAATCGTTGTAGCATAAGTCTATGGGAATTTACGTCCTACTCAGCGGGCTGGGTCTTATAACCGGCTTTCTGTCGGGACTGCTCGGCATCGGCGACAGTCCCAACTCACAGGCTTGGAGACGAGAAACTCATGGAAAAGACAAAATATGTTCTTGATGGTGGGGTGGATCTTCACACTCATGCCGGCCCTGACTTTTACCCACGCTCAGTGGATCAATTTGAATTGGCAAAAAATGCCAAAAGCGAAAAGATGGCGGCCGTTGTCATAAAGAATCATTTCTGCCCCACCTATTTCGGCGCAGATGAAGTGGCGCAAAAAATAACAGACATTAAAGTCTTTGGTGGTTTGGTATTGAATAATTATGTGGGCGGGATAAATGTTTATGCAGTCGATCTGGCTGTGAAGGCCGGCGCAAAGATAATCTGGATGCCAACGCTTTCCGAGGCAAACCATTTGGCTTATTATGGGGCCAGCGATTTTAAAATGCAAAGTCATCGAATCCCTCTCCGATCTCAAGACCCAGGTCTGACCATTTGTGAAAACGGGGTTCTCAAACCAGAGGTTTACGAAATATTGGAAGTTATGGCTCCAAGCGATACCATTTTGGCGACCGGGCATGTTTCAGGTGAAGAAGCCCTCTTGTTGGTAAAGGAAGCCTCTGCGATGGGTGTAAAAAAGATACTTGTTAATCATCCTGACGACAAAGTCTGTGGATTCCCAAAAGAGGGTCAACTGAAAATGATAAGACATGGCGCAATCCTTGAACAGGCCCTAATAACCACCATGCCTGGATGGGGAGAATTGAGTATAAGAGATATCGCCGCACGTATTCATTCTCTTGGCGCTCAGCACTGTGTATTGGTGACTGATTTTGGACAAACTCACCATGAAATCCCCACCGAAGGCCTAAAAAGATTTGTAAGGGAACTTTTGACAAATGGCATAACCCAAGAAGAAATCAATGTTATGCTTTGTGTGAATCCCTGCAATCTGTTGGGGATAGATTAGATTGTCGTAGAGGAACACCCTAAAGAGGCTGATTTTTTCTATTTTAGCGGAGCCTTGACATTGGGAGATGTCAAAATGATCGGAGCAATTGCCGGCGATATTATCGGATCGGTATATGAGCAGTATCCGATCAAGACAAAGGATTTTTCGCTGTTCCATCCCCGGTGCTGTTTTACAGACGACACGGTGCTTACGGTTGCCGTGGCAGACGCTATACTCAGGGACTGCCCATTTGAGCAATCGATCCAGGAACTTGGGAGGCGATATCCCAGGGCCGGGTACGGTGGTTCGTTTATCCAATGGCTTAACTCCGACCATCCCCAGCCATACTATAGTTGGGGCAATGGCGCTGCCATGCGTGTCAGTCCTGTCGGTTTCGCGTTTGCTACGGAAAACGAGGTCCTTCGGGTAGCCAAAAAGACTGCCGACATCTCGCACAACCATCCTGAGGGTATCAAGGGCGCACAGGCAACAGCCCTTGCGGTGTTCCTTGCCCGCATGGGTCACGGGAAAGAGGAGATCAGGGGGCAGATCAGTCATTGTTTCGGATACAATTTGGATCGAACCGTGGAGAACATCCGTCCGGGCTATTCCTTTGACATTTCCTGTCAGGGGACCGTCCCGGAAGCGATTATTGCTTTTCTGGACTCCATGTCATTCGAAGACGCAATTCGAAACGCCATCTCGCTTGGTGGCGACAGTGATACCCTAGCATGCATAACCGGTGGTATCGCTGAAGCCTTTTATGGTCATATCCCAAACGCTATTCGGGCAAAAGTGCGGGACTGTCTAACGCCAGACCTGCTGCAGATTACTGAAGCATTCTGCCGGATGTATAAATAGAGGAGTAGAGCCAGCAAAAAACATATCACTAAGGAGTCTGTCTATGGAAAAGAATGGGCGAAAATTTGAAAGATACGATTCTTTAAATCTGTTATCCTATGAATGTCTTGATTCAGAAAACAAGACATTCAAACAGGGAATGGGAAGAACATTAAACATCAGCGAGGGGGGGGTTCTGCTGGAAACCCATGAACCTTTAGGGATTGGAGACACACTTCTTATATCAATAGGTATTAAAGATGAAGTTATTGATGTTAAGAGTAACGTGGTTTACACAAAACCGGATAATAAAGGTATGTTTAAATCCGGAATCGAATTTATTGAAGTCAGTCTGGATGCACTCGTAGTGCTAAGAAAATATATTGAGGAATTTCATAAACAGGACTCCGTGTAGGGGATGGGGCTTAAGGCCTCATCCTACCTCCCTCCCAATTGTTATCTAACAATCTATAACCGTGTTTAGAGTTTGATACTGCATTGAGGTCTTCGTACTACTCAGGTTTTCGGGTTCACTGTTCACTGTTCACGGTTCACGGTTCCATTCTCATCCCCGGACCGCATTTTAGATGCGTATTTACGAGAAAAATGTCAGTTTCGTAAGGCTTAATCCAAAATTTGGAGTCAAATTCACAATTATTTGGGGAAATGAGCATTTTTTACGAGGACTTCGAGTCTTCAATGCCGTCCTTGTCCTTAACCCTGAACGTTGAACCTCTGTCGAAGATCCCGCAGGGCGGGGAACCTGAGTAGTCACATGTCTTCTTAATAAAGGGAGACTCAAAAATAACCAGACTGAAAGATACGGAAATGAAAAAGGCAAAACAAAGAATCACGTCGGTAGAAAGTCGTCTCCACAACAAAATTCAAAAAACGCTCGATAACCACACTCTAATGGCTTCTCAAAACCTTGACTGGCTCTACGCACATATGCACCCATATTTTTTTATCACCATGAGGGATGAGGTAGAATCGCTCGCCAGTCTTGCGCTGGGCCTTAACAGGCTGTGCGGGCAGAGAAAATTAATTCTGACAAACCAGGAAAAGAAACTCCTGGTGGCATGCCTCGATTTCCCCGGTTCACTCTACGACACAATGAAGACACTACAGGAAAGGGGCATTTCCTATGCTGAACTAAACCATTCGGACAAACCGATTCCCGGGGAAGAAAAAGTCCTTGAAATTCAAAAATATGAGTTCGAACGAAAGACAAATGAAGAAATCTCCGAGACCGGGGGGGTAACTGTTCCAAAAGCCGTCACAAAAACGGTTTCAAAGGCAATAAAGGGCTTAAATCGTAGCTACGACTCCATGGACTTCCAAAACGATCTTCATCTCTTGTGGCTCAATAACGAATCATATGTCCGGAATTCACCCCCTGAACGGGTAGCAAGGGTTCTGTGGCTTTACCAGCAAGGCAAAAACCACGGGGGGCTTTTTCTCGACCTCGAAGAGACAAAGGATGTTCCTCACCACAGGGAGTCCCGTCTTATGTTTTCCGTCGGGAATCAGCCCCAGACTGGTTTTATGACACAAGTGATGGAAGTGTTCCAGCGCCTAAAGATAGGTGTGCGTCGTTTGTACAGCCTTAATATCAGCACCGGTATCCACCCATATTTTCTGGGGACCTTTTACATCCTGGGGAATGATGGCGAGCTGGTAAAAAAATCCTCAGACCTGTTCCGGAATCTGAAAACAGAACTTTACAACACCCAGATCCTCTCACCTGTCAGCGTTTCCTACGGTGATTTTGTTACGCGAAGTATCATGACGGGAGAGGAGGCTTCATTGACCAATGTATTTATCGCATTTTGCCACACCACCCTTGCCCATAACCAGCCGGACCGCTATGACCTGGAAGTCGTAAAGACCGCCTTTCACTCCAATGTGGAAATCACCCTCAAGCTTTTAGAGGTCTTCAAAAACAGGTTCGATCCTGACATCAAGAATAAACACGAAACCTATGAAAAGTCCGTGCAAAAAGCCAAAGACGCCGTCTATCGCTACAACACGGGTCAGAGGACCCTGGATGAGATCAGAAAAAGAATCTTCAGAACTTGTCTATCTTTTATCATCTATACGCTTAAAACCAACTTCTTTGTTCCCGAAAAACATTCACTTGCCTTTCGCCTCGATCCTGCCTACTTGTCCGAACTGGGATCGGAATTTATGTCTGATGTCCCTCAGGTCACGCCATTCCGCATCACTTTCCTTTTCGGTCGTTATGGGATTGGCTACCATATCGGATTCTCCGATATAGCCAGGGGTGGGTGGCGCACCATCGTATGTGGAAACGAAGATCAGCACTTGACTAACATGGAAACCCTTTTCCGTGAAGTGTTCGTTCTGGCCCACACACAACACCTCAAAAACAAAGACATCTATGAGGGCGGTTCTAAAATGGCTGTGGTTCTTGATGCAACAGAGGCTGATTCTCAAGAGGCCGTGACACAACGGATTTACAAACTTCAATACGGCTTTATCAATGCGTTTCTGGATATATTTGTGACGGAAGGGGGCAAAGCGAAAAACCCGCGCGTGATCGATTACTATGGCGAAGACGAGGCCATAGAGCTGGGACCGGATGAGAACATGCATGATACCATGATAGAACTGATCGCCCGGCTCGGGGTGGAACGAGGATATATACTTGGGCATGGAATTATATCCAGCAAACGTATCGGAATCAATCACAAGGAATACGGCGTCACATCGCGGGGTGTAATGAAGTTTTCAGAGATTGCACTAAAGGAACACGGGATCGATATACACCGGGACGTCTTCACCGTAAAGATCACTGGTGGAACAAATGGTGATGTTGCAGGAAACGCAATGCGTCTCCTGCTTGAGTGTTGCCCCAAGGCCAAAATTACAAGCATAGCGGCCGGCGCAGGGGCACTCTATGATCCAAAAGGTGTGGATCGCAGGGAACTTAAAAGAATCCTTCTTAAGGGCGACGTGGTTGACTTTGGTTCAAAGGCGCTTCATCCAGGCGGTTTTATTCTTTTTCGGAGAGAACGTCAGAAAAAAGGTCTGAGAGATCTGCACAAAAAAATTATTCGTACTGGATCGGGGGTTGAAGAACAATGGATTTCCTCAGACGAATTTCACAGACAATTTGATGATCTCATTTTTTCTGTTCCAGCGGATCTTTTTCTCCCCTGCGGCGGGAGACCCGAGACCATCGACAGCTCCAACTGGCACCGGTTTTTCGCGGATGACGGAACTGCTTCAGCCCGAATTATTGTGGAAGGGGCAAATTCATACATAACCCCCGATGCCCGGACAAGGCTTCAGGAAAAGGGCGTGGTGGTGCTTCGAGACGCCTCGGCCAACAAGTGCGGTGTGATCTCTTCTTCCTACGAAATTATCGCAAATCTCCTCATGACTGAAAAGGAGTTTCTCACCCACAAGGAATCGTATGTCGCAGATGTGCTGAGCATCCTGGATCGAAGGGCGGAAGATGAGGCGAACCTGATCTTCAAAAGATATCGCGAATGCGAAGGAAGGTTGCTCTATACAGAGATCGGCAATGGCATCAGCGAGGAGATCAATGCACACTATGCCAAACTCTTTGTCTTTTTCAGGGACAGGCCTGAGCTGGTTAAACAGCCGATCTTCCACAAAGCACTGTTGAATCACCTCCCCACGCTCATCCGCGAAACCCCGAAGTTCAGAATACGCATAAAGAAGTTACCGCCAAAGATCAGATATGCAATTTTGGCAAGTGAAATTTCCACCCGCATCGTCTATGGGGGCGGCTGGGAAGTTGACCTGGAACATCGACTCAAAGAATACCTAAAGAAAGAACTTGCCTGAACAAAGGGAAAACAACCACGCCTCTCATGTATCGACCTGAGGCCGCAAACAGGATTCCTGGTTTCCATGACAGACACCTGTTATATTTTGCTTGAAGGCGGTGCCGAATTCAATGGCAAGATGTCCGAGCCGGACCAACAAGCCATCCGTCTGGCCGGCGGTCCGGATGCCCGGATCACGATTATCCCTGCGGCTGCGGCACCGGATAACAATCATCAACGCGCCGGACAAAACGGCGTACGCTGGTTTCAACACTTGGGTGCGACCAATGTCACTACCCTTCCCCTTATCGATCGCGCGTCTGCCAAAGACCCGAGAGTAGTTCAGATCTTATCCGAATCCTGTCTTATTTATTTGCTGGGCGGTTTTCCTCACTACCTCAATCAAGTCCTATCCAACAGCGCCGGGTGGCAGGCAATGTTGGGAGCTTACCGCACCGGTTCGATTATTGCGGGAAGCAGTGCAGGTGCCATGGTCCTTTGTGACTATTTTTGCGATCCGATATCCGGTGAGATAATCAGAGGTCTCGGGCTGGTTGCGGGTGCCTGTGTGATACCGCATCATGATACGTTTGGTCAAAATTGGGTTCCCAGACTGACAAAACAGTTACCCAATATCACATTGATTGGAATCGATGAACAGACCGGTATGCTAAACGAGTGTTCGCAAAACCGGTGGCAGATTTACGGAAAAGGTGGTGTCACACTTTATAGAGAGGAAAAAATTGACCACTATGGTCACGGCCAGGTATTTGCTCTTAACATGGCATAATCTGACTGTTTTGAGAAAACCTGTAGAGTCGCAGACCATGGAATTTCAAGGAGGAGTTGACAAAATAAGGGTTATGGTTTATGTTATATGAATATATGTTCAGATATTGATGGACCTCGGGTCAAATAAGGTGTTTTGCTCTGCGAGGGCATACAAATGACGTCAGATAAAAAGAAAAAAGATCATCATCCACAGAGACCGGGAGGTTCTGAGGAAGATCTCTGCGGAGTGAGACTGATTCACATGGATCGGGTCTCCCTTTCCCGCGAAAGGGCCATTCCAGATCATAAGATTGAAAGACTCGCATCCATGTTCAAGGTGCTGGGAGACCCCACTCGGCTCAAGATTGTGATGACCCTGAGGGCCATGGAAATGTGTGTATGCGACCTGGCCGCTTCGCTCGGGCTTACTGAATCAGCTGTTTCCCATCAACTTCGGCGACTCAGGGATCTGGCCCTGGTCAAAAGACGTCGAGACGGGCAGGTACTTTACTACTCTTTGGACGATGCCCATGTGTCCGAACTTCTCAATATCGGGAATCGACATATAAATGAGCAGGAAAACATACAAGGATAAAAACGAAACATGGACTTTTTTTTGAATATTTTTAGAGAATCGTGGAATCTTTTGGTGGAATCTTCGGTGTATGTGGTATTTGGGCTTCTTATAAGTGGCCTTTTGCGGGTATTTCTCAACCCAAACAGTGTGGCTCAGCATCTGGGATCAGGTTCTATCCGGTCGGTCCTCAAGGTCGCACTTCTCGGAATCCCCCTGCCCTTGTGATCATGCGGCGTGCTACCCGCAGCCGTGTCGCTGCGGAAACAAGGTGCAAGCAAGGGGGCCACAACCGCTTTTCTCATCTCCACACCGGAATCGGGGGTTGATTCCATCTCCATCACCTATGCCCTGCTGGATCCCATCATGACGGTGGCCCGGCCATTGGTGGCGTTTATCACCGCAGCTGCAGCCGGCATTATCGAAAACCTGTTTGGTTCTCGCAAAGAGAATTCAGAGATCCTCCCTGACCTGTCCTGCCCTGTTGACAAATGCTGCGACGGAGTGGATTGCTCGCCCGAGGAACATCGTGGTCACCACACATGGTTTGAGAAAATAAAAGCAGGGGTTCTCTTTGCCTTCGGGGAAGTCTGGGATGATATGGTGGGATGGTTTTTTCTTGGACTGCTTCTTGCCGGTCTGATCATAACCCTCATTCCGGAGGAGATGTTTGCCCAATACCTGGGAGGCGGACTGCGTGCCATGCTCCTTATGCTGGCCGTGGGTATCCCCCTCTATATCTGCGCAACCGCTTCCACCCCCATTGCAGCTGCCTTGATCCTCAAAGGGGTCAGCCCTGGAGCGGCCCTGGTCTTTCTTATGGTGGGCCCTGCAACCAACATGGCCTCTCTGACGGTCCTTTACGGTATTCTTGGGAAACGGGCCACTGCCATCTATCTGTTGACCATCGCCGTCTGTGCCGTCCTCTTTGGTCTGGCCCTGGATCAGTTCTATGCGGTCGCGGGCATTCATCCAAAGGCCGTTTTGGGAGAGGCAAGCGAGATCTTGCCCGTTGGGGTAAAATGGGCAGGGGCGGTGGTCCTCTTACTCTTCTCTGTGGCCCCTCTCTCAAGACGCCTTGTGGCCCGCATGAGGTCGGAGACATGCGTTTCATCGGACCCCCAGGACACAAAGGACGGGCCTGTTTTTCCAGAAGCCGATTTCCACTGCGCAGGCAACACTTGAGACTGCTCCCGGGGATCAGTCTGATCCAGTCTCTTGCCTTAAACCATGTAAAATAAGGAATATACAATGAAAAATGCAGAACCACAGCATCCCGAAAGAAGAAAACATCCAAGATTTACCTATGAGGTCAATCAGAGACCCATCCTGAGAGCGTACAACCGGAAATATCACGTCATCAATATTTCCAAAGGTGGAATAACGATTCAAAGCAGACCCGACTCATTACCTTTAACAACGTCCCGGCTTGAAGGTTCGATTATGTTTCTGGGAGGGGAAACATCTGAAATTACAGGAGATATTGCATGGATAATAGGAGATAAAATGGGTGTTAAATTTAGTAACCCTCTCCCTGACGCAACCATTTCGAGAGAACAGAGCAGAATTGAAAAAGCATGATAGCTCCATCCGCAATGAAGCGCCGCCGTCATGAACCATAAAAGCCATACACCATCTACCCAAACATACCTTGGGGTTAGAAGGTCTATATCAAAATCCATGGGTTTTGTGTTTTTTGTATGGATGACGGCTTCTGCGTCGGTTGGGGAAACAGCTACCTATTATGTAAGAACAGATGGAGGAACTGCTTCTCAATGCACAGGCCTCACAAATGCCCCCTACCCCGGATCCGGGATAAATCAGGCCTGTGCCTGGTCTCATCCGTTCTGGGGCCTCAACAGTAGCGGGGCATGGAAAATCCAGGGGAGCGATACCCTGATGATTTCAAGCGGGTCTTACCGGATGGGCATCGGCGCCCCTAACACCGGCTGGTGCGAGGCTGAAGGGGCTTATGTCTGCCATCTGCCCCCCCTGCCTTCAGGTTTTTCCTCTGAGACCCCCACCCGAATTGTGGGAGCCGGATGGGATCAGGGTTGTACCAATCCACCGGAGTTGTGGGGAACTGAAAGACCCTGGCAGATTATTAACCTGGCAGGCACGGACAACGCCCTCATTGCCTGTATGGAGCTGACGGATCATTCCGGCTGTGTGGAACACCACGCCAACCTCGCTATTCAGTGTGAGCGCGATACACCACCCTTTGGTGATTGGGCTTCTGCCGGCATTGCAGCCTCTGATTCATCAAACGTGACACTCAAGGACTTGAATATCCATGGTTTTGCATCAGCAGGAATTTACGCGGGCCGGTTACGCGATTGGACCGTTGAAAACGTTCGGATTGCCGGCAACGGCTGGGTAGGATGGGATGGTGACATTGACGGCAATGATGCCAACACCGGAACGCTGAGCTTTAAGAGATGGACCGTGGAATGGAATGGCTGCGCAGAGTCCTACCCCGATGAAACAATGAATAATTGCTGGGCACAGACAGCCGGGGGATACGGCGACGGGGTCGGTACAGGAGAGACAGGCGGTAACTGGGTGATTGAAGATTCCCTATTCAGATATAACACCTCGGACGGACTTGATCTGCTTTATGCCCGTCTCTCAAGCCAGATCGTAATCCGGAGAACCCAATCTTACGGCAATGCAGGCAATCAGAGCAAGGTAAATGGTCCCACCCGAATCGAGCACAGCTTGATAAAGAGTAACTGCGGGTTTTTCAATGGAAAATCCTTTACTTATAATGTTGACGATTGCCGGGCAGGCGGTGCTGCGCTGGCGTTCGCCCTCAGGCAGGGTAATACCGTATCGGTTGTCAATTCCACTCTTACCGGGAATGGTGACTGCCTCCTTAGTGCCGAATGCGACGACAGCAGTTGCGATGGGTCTGAAATCATCACTATTCAGAACAACATTTTTGTGGGCAATCAAGAGTTTATGGACCCCTCTGATACCACCTGTTACATCTGGCTTGATCAGAATAATTTCTATAATACCCAGATCGATTACAACGTGGTATACCGCGCAAAGATCGGAGGGTGGGTTTGTCAACAAATGACATCTAGACCTCAGGTGGTTGACCTCAATTTGGAGACCTTTGACGGACATCTAAAAAGCAATAGTCCAGCCATCGACACCGGTTTGGCTGTTAGGAGCCTGGGCGGGTTGATACCCGGCCATGACCTCGAAGGGATTAGCCGGCCCCGGGGCAGCGGTGTTGACCGTGGCGCCTATGAGTTTGAAACGATCATTTATGTTGACCACAATGGTATATGCGGCGGTAAAAGTCCATGTTTCGGCTCTATCCAGGTGGCAACTGGTTCAGTATCAATCGATTCTCGCGCCACGTTAAAGATCACTCAGGGAAACTATGATGAAGACCTCTCTTTAGATTCATCCAAAGCCCTAACTCTTTTAGGAGGATGGGATTCAACTTTTACACTCCACGAGTTATGTACCGATAGATCGGA
>PVMK01119668.1_pt1 | contig 17443 bp, 13 predicted proteins | sample 1853481 | NCBI WGS metagenome assembly PVMK01 (sample SAMN08533507, study PRJNA380276) | Marine sediment metagenome, whole genome shotgun sequencing project.
GGCCTGGGAACAACAGCCTCATGGCTGATATTTATCGGCATCGGCGTCAACTGCGCCTGGCCGTTTCTGCACCCCTGGCTAACCGACTCTTACCCGGAAGCGACCATCACCGGGACCATCTTTCTTTCGGCCTTCACCACCAAGACTGCAATCTATGCCTTGGCTCGGGCCTTCCCCGGCACCGAGGAGTTGATCTTCATTGGCGCAGCCATGGCCGCCTTCCCGATCTTCTACGCGGTCATCGAAAATGACCTGCGACGAGTCCTGGCCTACAGCCTGATCAACCAGGTCGGCTTCATGGTAGTCGGCATCGGTATCGGTACCGCCCTCTCCATCAACGGCGCCATCGCTCATGCCTTCAATGACCTCCTCTTCAAGGGATTGCTCTTTATGACCATGGGCGCGGTCATGTACCGTACCGGCAAGATCAACGCTACTGACCTCGGTGGCCTTTATAGATCGATGCCCTGCCCCTGCGGCTTCTGTATTGTCGGCGCCGCATCAATCTCGGCTTTCCCGCTCTTTTCCGGTTTCGTCAGCAAGTCGATGGTCATGGAGGCTGCTGCCCTCGGTGACATGCGCTGGCTCTGGTTCATCCTGCTCTTTGCCTCGGCCGGGGTTTTTCACCATGCCGGCATCAAGATTCCCTTCTTCGCCTTCTTCTCACACGACTCAGGCATACGCTGCAAAGAGGCACCACCGCATATGCTGCTGGCCATGGGCATCTCGGCAGTGCTCTGTATTCTGATTGGCAGCTTCCCACAATACCTTTACAGCATGCTGCCTTACGCCACCGACTACCAGCCCTACTCGATCAGTCACGTGTTGGCGCAGTCTCAGTTACTGGTCTTCTCGGCCCTGGCCTTCACCCTGTTGCTGCTTGCCGGCATCTACCCGGCGGAAATTCGTTCACTCAATGTCGATGCTGACTGGATTTACCGCAAGGGCTGTCGCCAGATTTACCGCTTCAGCCGGTGGGCTTTTAACGGCATCAACGACTGGGCCGACCGTATCTTCGTGCAGCAGTTTACAAAGCTACTGGCGCAGTTCTTCGAAGAACCGGGCGGCAACCTCCAGAAGCATGGCTACCGACTCTGGGTTGAAGCCACTGGCATTGCTGATCATCAGGAGCAGGCAATTGAGCAGATTGACCGTCGCAGCCGCAGTGCTACCTATCCGGTTGGCGTCGGAGTTCTGCTGGCCGTCATGATTCTTGCCCTGGTCTCCCTGCTGCTTTACCTCAGGTAGCAGAAAGTTCTCCTGTAGAGCTGAAGCACATGACTGGTCTTTATCTGCACATCCCTTTCTGCCGTCGAAAGTGTTCCTACTGCGACTTCTATTCTGAAGAAGTTTGCGAAGCAACCATCCAAAACTACCCTGACCTTCTCAAGCAACACCTTGCCTGGGCCACAGAACACCCTGTCTGGGCTTCAGAACAAGGGTGGTTGGGGCCAGTTGACACCGTTTATTTTGGTGGTGGAACACCATCCCTGCTTGCGCCGGAAGCAATTGCCGGTATCCTGCAAGCTGTCAACCAGGCCCTCGGCCTGACAAAAGACGTAGAGATTTCCCTTGAAGCCAATCCCGGTACCGTATCGCAACAGAGCCTGGCCGGTTATCGCAGCGCCGGCGTCAACCGGCTTTCCCTCGGCCTGCAAACTTGCAACGACAATCAACTGACTCTTCTAGGCCGCATGCATAATCGCCAGGAGGGACTCGACGCGTTCAAATGGGCACGAGATGTCGGCTTTGACAACATCTCGCTCGACCTGATGTTTGCTCTTCCGGGCCAAACGACTGCAGATCTTGAAGAGGATCTCCACGCTTATCTCGAGCTGGCCCCCGAGCATCTTTCCTGTTACGGCCTGACAGCCGAACCGGAGACACCATTACAACAGAGAGTTATCTCGGGTGAGATGACCCTGCCAGACGAAGAATTCTATGCTGATGCGTTTCTGCTGATTCATGATCATCTGGCTACTGCCGGCTATGAACATTACGAAATAGCCAACTATGCCCGTGAAGGTTACACCTGCCGTCACAACCTCGGCTACTGGCAACGCCGTTCCTGCCTCGGCATAGGCGCCGGAGCTCACTCTTTTAATGATCTACAATGGGGTAGTCGCTGGGAAGTACCAGCCGATCTGGCAACTTATCGGCAGGCGTTGCACAACAGTCAGGAACCGGTGGAATGTCTTGAAAAATTTGATCGTGAATCCGCACTGCATGAAACCATCTACCTGGCTCTGCGCACTCGGCAAGGCATTACCGACACAGAGCTGCAGCAACGCTTCGGTTGTACCCTTGAAGAGGCTTTTCCTGAAGCGATTGCAGCCAGCACTCAATGGCTGTTTAATGACCATGGCCGCTGGTCTCTGACACCCTCCGGCTGGCTCCTCTTCGACCGCCTGATTCTGCCTTTTCTTTAAGAACAATTCACCCTTATAAAATCATCGGCCGTCTCTTGACAAAGGCAAATCCCGTTGTTATGTTGACCGTACTTTTGGCACTCAGCACAAAGGAGTGCTAAGAAAATCTCAAGGGAAGCCGGGTTGTCCGGCTTGAGTTTTTTACACGGAGCCCAGCATGGCAAAAACATTGCCCGATCGCAGTCAGAAGATCCTCGAAGCAATCATCGGGAATATATCGCTACCGCCCAGCCGGTCGGTTCCAAGTCCCTGACCCAGAATCACGGCATCAAATTGTCTCCGGCATCGGTACGCAACGTCATGGCCGAACTGGAAGAACTCGGCTACCTGGTTTCTCCCCACACTTCAGCGGGGCGCATCCCTACTGAAAAGGGCTACCGCTTCTACGTCGACACCCTGCTGCAAGTCAATGACCTGAACTGTCGACAGAAAGACCAGATCGAGTTGCAATACCAGCAGCGCGGCCTGCAGATGGCCGACATGTTGCGCGAAGCCAGTCGCACCCTGTCATCAGTCTCCCATTACACCGGGCTGGTCATGGTGCCACGGCTTAAAGTGACCATCTTTCGGCATATTGAGTTCGTCAGACTCTCGCCACGACAGATTCTGGCTGTTTTTGTCACCCAGTCCGGCCTGATACAGAACAAACTGGTTGAAATCGACGAGGAGTTGACGCCCCGCGATCTGGAACAGATCACCAACTATCTGAACCACACCATGACCGGTCTCAACATTCAGGAAGTCCGTACCCGGATCATTACGGAGATGGCCAATGAGAAGGCTATGTACGACCATCTGTTGCGGCGAGCCTTCGCACTTTCCAGTGCCGCTCTGGTCGATGAGGGCACTGGCGATGTCATCATCGAGGGGACCAGCTATTTCCTTGATCAGCCGGAATTCTCCGACCTGAAGTGTATGAAACGCATCGTTCAGACATTTGAGCAAAAAAGCATCCTGATCGACCTGCTCGACCGCGGACTTGAGACCGAAGGGGTTCAGGTCATCATCGGCAGTGAGACAAAATATAGCGAACTTGCCGACTGCAGTCTGATCACCGCAGCTTATTCCGGAAAACGCGGCACCCTTGGCACCCTCGGTGTTATCGGCCCGAACCGTATGCCCTATTCAACCATCATTCCAATTGTCGATTACACGGCGAATCTGATCAGTCGCCTGCTGGATACAGACAACGATTAGGAGATAAAAAGCCTTGGCGAAAAAACGTAAGAAGCAGCAAGCTCCAGAACCGGAAATTGTCGCAGAGACCCTGGAAGAGGCGACTGCCGAGGAAAGTGTAGAGGGCACGGCGGAAAAAAACCATTGACCCACTGGCTGAACTGCAGAATGCAATTGAAACGGCCAATACCACCGCTACCAAGAACTGGGACCTTTACCTGCGAGAGCGAGCCGATCTGGAAAACGCCCGCAAGCGTCATCAGCGTGACAAGGAAGATGCCTTGCGCTTTGCCAATGATCGTTTGCTCAAGGAGATGATCCCGGTACTCGACAATCTTGAACGCGCAGTCGATCATGCTGATCAGGACACCGATGACAACCAGGGACTGCTTGAAGGCGTCAACATGACGATCAACCAGTTTCGCAAGGCCCTGGAAAACTTCGGCGTCAAGCCGATCAACGCTATCGGCGAAAACTTTGATCCGAACCTGCATCAGGCCATGGGCCAGGTGGAATCAGCAGACCAGGCGCCGAATACTGTTGTCAGCGAATTTCAGAAGGGCTACCTGCTGCACGACCGACTGCTGCGGCCATCGCTGGTTATGGTGGCCAAAGCTCCGGCTGGCGAAACAGACGATTCAACCACTGAAACGACTGAAGGATAAATCAGCAGACAGAAAATAGTCTTGCGGTATAAACAACGAGAACCGACACGAATCTACAAGGAGGATTCTTATCATGAGCAAAGTCATTGGTATCGACCTGGGAACAACAAATTCCTGTGTTGCTGTTATGGAAGGTGGCGAACCTGTCGTTATCGCCAACACCGAAGGAACCCGCACCACACCCTCGATGGTGGCTTTTACCGAAAGCGGAGAACGCCTGGTCGGCCAACAGGCCAAGCGTCAGGCCGTCACCAACCCGGAGAACACCCTGTTCGCCATCAAACGCCTGATCGGCCGCAAGTTTGACTCTGACGCGGTCAAGAAAGATATCAAGATCAGTCCGTTCAAAATTATCAAGGCCGACAACGGTGATGCCTGGGTTGAAGTTCGCGGCAAGCAATACAGCGCCCCGGAAATTTCGGCCATGATCCTGCAGAAGATGAAAAAGACTGCCGAGGACTACCTGGGCGAGACAGTTACCGATGCCGTCGTTACGGTACCGGCCTACTTCAACGACTCCCAGCGTCAGGCCACCAAGGACGCCGCCAAGATCTCGGGCCTGAACCTGCTGCGCATCATCAACGAGCCGACAGCAGCCGCCCTGGCTTACGGCCTCGACAAGAAGGAAGAAGAAAAGATTGCCGTTTTCGACCTCGGCGGCGGCACCTTCGACATCTCCATCCTCGAACTCGGTGACGGTGTCTTTGAAGTCAAATCGACCAACGGCGACACCTTCCTCGGCGGCGAAGACTTCGACCAGCTGATTATCGACTACGTCGCCGATGAGTTTAAAAAGGAGCAGGGAATTGACCTGCGCAGCGACAAGATGGCACTGCAGCGTCTCAAGGAAGGTGCCGAGAAAGCTAAATGCGAACTCTCTTCCTCAATGGAAACTGACATCAACCTGCCATTTATTACAGCTGACGCCTCAGGCCCGAAGCACCTCAACATCAAGCTGTCTCGTGCCAAGCTCGAGAGCATCTGCAGCAAACTTCTGAACCAGCTGACCGGTCCCTGCAAGACGGCCATCAAGGACGCAGGTCTCTCCGCCTCCGATATCGATGACGTTATTCTGGTCGGCGGTATGACCCGTATGCCGGCGGTACAGGCCAAAGTGCAAGAGATCTTCGGCAAGGTTCCCAACAAGGGTGTCAATCCTGACGAAGTGGTGGCCGTCGGCGCAGCGATTCAGGGCGGTGTTCTCAAAGGTGATGTCAAGGACGTGTTGCTGCTCGATGTCACCCCGCTCTCACTGGGGATCGAAACCCTCGGCGGTGTCACGACCAAACTGATCGACAAGAACACCACCATCCCCTGCAAAAAAAGCCAGGTATTCTCCACCGCGGCCGATAACCAGCCTGCCGTATCTGTGCATGTCCTGCAGGGCGAACGTGATATGGCCAACGACAACAAGACAATTGGTCGTTTCGAACTAACCGATATCCCACCGGCACCACGCGGTGTGCCGCAGGTTGATGTCACCTTCGACATCGATGCCAACGGCATCCTCAACGTAGGCGCCAAGGACCTTGGTACCGGTAAAGAACAGTCAATTGTCATCACGGCTTCGTCCGGCCTCTCCGAGGAAGAAATTGAGAAGATGGTCAAGGATGCCGAACTTCACGCCACCGAGGACCACAAAAAACGCGAAATGATCGAAGCCCGCAACCAGGCCGACGGTTTGATCTACACGACCGAAAAAGCCATCAAGGAGCATGGCGACAAGGTCGACGAAGAGACCAAAAAAGCTATTGAAACGGCGCTCGAAGAGCTCAAGAAAGCCATGGAAGGTGACGATCTGGAAGAGATCAAGGGCAAAACCGAAGCCTTGGCTACAGCCTCGCACAAACTGGCAGAAGTCATGTACCAGCAGACCCAGAGCGAAGCGGACGCCGGCAATGAAGATGCCGCTGGCAGCGAAGGCCAGAATGGTGATTTCGTCGATGCAGAATTCGAAGAAGTCGATCACGAAAAAGACGGCGACAAAAAAGACGGCGACAAAAAAGAATAAATAAGCTGGTAAAGGATATAAGGGTTAAGGGTTCCGGGAGAGGTAGGCTATTCTCTTGAACCCTTGACCCTTCGCCTTGCACCTGAAGGGTTATATTTTGGCCAAACGCGATTATTACAAGGTTCTCGAGGTTAACCAGAACGCCAGCGATACCGAGATCAAAAAAGCCTACCGTAAGCTGGCGCTGAAATGTCACCCCGACAAAAACCCTGGTGACAAACAGGCCGAGGAACGCTTCAAAGAACTTTCCGAGGCATATGCCGTCCTTTCTGATGGTCAGAAGCGCGCGCTCTATGATCAGTACGGTCATGCCGGAGTCGATCAGCAGGGCGGTGGCTTCTCTTCCGGTGGTTTTGGCGGGACCCCCTTTGAGGACATTTTTGGTGACATCTTCGGCGATATCTTCGGTGGTGGCGGCCGACGCAGCGGCGGACGGCGCGGTGATGATCTGCGCTACAATCTGACGATCGCCTTTGAAGACGCAGCGTTCGGTCTTGAGACCAAAATTAAGGTTCCGCGTCACCAGGCGTGCGAAACCTGCAAGGGTTCCGGCGCCAAACCCGGGACAAATCCAGAGACATGTCAGACCTGTTCCGGCAACGGCCAGGTCCGCTTTCAGCAAGGATTCTTTTCCCTGACCCGCACCTGCCCCGACTGCAACGGCGAAGGCAAGAGAATCAATGATCCCTGCAGAGATTGCCGCGGTACCGGCCTGACCCGCGGACAAAAGACCCTTTCCTTAAAAATCCCGCCCGGTGTAGAATCGGGCAACCGGCTTAAAATGAACGGTGAAGGTGAACCAGGGTCCAAGGGTGCTCCTCCCGGTGATCTCTACATTGTTATCACCGTCAAGGACCATCCGATTTTCCACCGTGAAGGGAATGACCTTATTTGCGAGATTCCCATCTCCTTCCCTCAGGCAGCGTTGGGCTGTGAGCTTGAGGCACCCACCATGGAAGGAAAAATCAAACTCAAAGTTCCTGCCGGCACCCAGAGCGGCAAGATCTTCAAACTGGCCGGCAAAGGGATTCCGGTCCTGCAAGGCTATGGCCGGGGAGATGAACTGGTCGTCGTGCGGGTGGAAACACCAACCAGCTTAACGGCCCGCCAGAAGGAACTGCTTGAAGAGTTTGCCAAGGAAGCCGGTGAAGATATCCATCCCATGGGCAAAAGCTTTTTCGACAAGGTTAAGGAGCTCTTCGACTAATGCGCTTTAGGATCGTCTGCTTCTCGCTGCTCATACTGTTGAATGCCGGCTTATCGACCGTGTTGGCTCAACAGGGGACATCGAAGGTTCTGGCTCAACCGTCTGAAGCAACTGTTCCGCCTGCTGAGGAAACCACTTCACAGGCTGACATCGCCATGCAGCGGGCGCTGGATCACTACCACGACGGCAAGTTGAATGAGGCGGCCGGCCTGCTGCGTGGCTTTGTCATCAGCCAGTCCGATTCCGATCTGGTCAACCAGGCCTATTATTATCTGGCCCGCATCCATGACGATCTTGACGATCCGATAACTGCCCTCGATTACCTGGGACAGATGGCTGAAGAAGCACAGACTTCCGCCGGCATTCTTCTGCAAAGTGATCTGCTGCTGCAAATGGGCGACGCGGTTCGCGCAGTCGATATGCTCCTGCAACTCGACACGCAAAACTGGACACTTCAGGAACGCCAGGAACGCTACCTTTCTCTGGCTGCAGGGCTGCTTGCCCTGGATGAACCATTCAAGACTCTCTACTTTTACCAACAGGCCCTGGTGGTTGAAGGAAAGGAGACTCCCCGCGACGTTCTGACCCGCATCTATACCCTCCTGAGTGATCGTTTCAGTGAAGAGGACCTCGCTGAAGCTGCCTTCATGTATCGTGACAAACCGGTTTCCTACCTGGCGATGCTGCAACTCGGCTGGCGAGCCCTGGCAACAGGGCAGAAAGAGCTGGCCCAGAAATGGGCAACAGCGGCCATGGCGACACCGTCGGGCTTTGCCTACCGTGAAGAAGCCCTGGCATTGCTGTCACAACTGACGGACCCGACGAAGTTGCAGCGCGCCATCGGCGTATTGCTCCCTTTAAGTGGCCGTTACGCAGCTTTCGGCCAGAGGGTTCAGCGCGGCATGGAACTGGCGCTGGAAGAGTTTCGTCCCTACATTCCGGTTCGCTTCATTTTCCGCGATACGGCCGGGGATGAAACCCTCGCCGCCCAGCAGGTTGCCGAACTGGCGATCAGCGACCGGGTCATAGGGATCGCCGGCCCCCTGGTCGGCAATGCCGCACAAGGTGCAGCCAGACGTGCCAATCAGGAGCGCACGCCTCTCTTAACTATGTCGCAAAGAGAAGGGTTGGCTGCCTCAAGCCTCTACGTTTTCCGCAACTCGCTGACCCCGCAACTCCAGGTTCGGGCGCTGGCTGAATACGCCATGGAGGAACGTGGTTTTACCGAATTTGGCATCATGAATCCACAGACCCGGCAAGGTGAATATTTTGCCGAGCTCTTCCGTGAAGAAATCATGCTGCGCGGCGGAGAGATCATCGCTGAGGAGAGCTATCTTACCAACCAGACCGACTTCCGCTATCAGGTTCGCCTGCTGCAAGGTCTGGACCCGAATGCTGACGATGAAGAGCCGCAACCAAAGGACCCGAATGATCCTGATGCTGTCTTAGAAGAGGAAGAACCGCCTCCCTTTGAAGCGCTCTTTGTTCCTGATTACTCAGATCGCATCAGCCTGATCGCCCCGCAACTTGCCTTCTACGGTCTGGAAGAGGTCCAACTGCTTGGGCCCAACGGCTGGAACGATGCCGAACTGCCGAAATTAACCCGCCAATTTGTGGAAGGTGCCGTTTTTACCGACGGCTTTTTCCGCCACAGCACCTACCCCTTTGTGCAGGAGTTTGTTGAACGCTACTTCAACCAATATGGTGAAGAGCCGACTATCCTCGAGGCTCAGGGCTACGACATCGCCGGCATTCTGCTGTCGCTGCTTAACGATTCACAAATTCGCAGTCGCGAAGACCTGCGCCACGCCCTGACGCAACTGCAGAATTACCCCGGGGTCACCGGTGCCACCCGTTTTGATTCTCTGGGAGAAGCCGACAAGATACTTTTTTTGCTCCAGGTGCAAAACGGCACCATCGTACAGATCAACTAATCATTTTTGATCTGGCAGACTGTCGGTCATTATGAAAACACCTCTCACTAGCAGCCCGTCGGACTATCAGGGCTGAAGCGAAAATTTGGATGTTTGAGACCAGATTTTGGCTCATTTGAGAGTAATAGCCGTAGCTATTGGTCGAAAAGGAGCTGAAATATGGGCCAAACAGGCGAATTTGCAGCCAGCTCATTGATTGTCCGACAGGCTGCTAACTATTTTGTGCTGTTGTTGGTCTCTGGCATTCTCTCTGCCTGCTCGCAATCTCTCGTCATTGAAGATCGCAACGGCTCCGACAAGTTTAGCTTTGGCATCTCCGGCCAGATAACAGATGCTCAAGGTGGGCCTGCATCCGGCACCTACGTTTACGCCTACCGCAACATCCGCAGCAACCTGCGTGGCCCCGCCGACTTTGAAGCTCAAGTTGGTGAAAACGGTCATTATTTCCTGGACCTGGTCGAAGGGAACTACTACCTGGTGGCTCGCATGCGTCGCACCGGAGCCGATGCCGGACCGCCGAAGCCTGGCGATGCCTGGGCGCTCCCGGCAACAAATCCGGTGACCGTTAAAGCTGGAGAAGTCACTACCGTTAATTTCGTCCTTCAGGGAGTCGCTCAGCCGATGCTGATGCGTGAGGGCACCCTGACCAGCGGCGACACCGGCTTCACCGGCCTGCTGATCGACGTTGCCGGCCAACCACTGCCCGGGGCTTTCATCATCGCTTACCCGGAAGCCGACTTCCAGCGCATGCCTGAAACAACATCACCGGCCGTGGGTGATGACGGTCGCTTCCACCTCTACGTCGAACGCATCGGCCAATGGTGTCTCGCCGCCCGCACCCGCACCCGTGGCCAGCCGATTGCCAGTGAACCTTATGGCTTGTTGGGAGCCAAGGAATCCGGCTGTCGCAACGCTGTACCGGGGCAGATTATCGATATCGGCACGATTCGCCTGACGCCCTACCGGCATTGACAAGATCGGGCATTCTTACCGGCAGAGAAAACCCTTTACAGAAAAGTGTTCTTTAGTGTACTTTTTCTTTTCTGTGGAGAGGTGACCGAGCGGCCGAAGGTGCTCGCCTGGAAAGCGGGTGTACTGAAAGGTACCGAGGGTTCGAATCCCTCCCTCTCCGCCACTTCTTTTTCTTAGCAGCCTGTTGGATTATCAATGAATTGGCCGCTAACAGTATTTGCCGTCAGAAGTGACAGCCGGGTCCCGCGCAACGGACGGTCGTGAACTCCGTCAGACCCGGAAGGGAGCAGCGGCAGCGACCTCAGCCGTGTGCCGCGGGAGTGCCTGGCTGTCACTTGTGCCGGCAAATCGCCGGTTGCGGTGTTCCCCATCAGCCGAACTGTGAGCCAATGGCCTACCTGGTACTCGCCCGTAAGTGGCGCCCACAAAACTTTACCGATCTGATCGGCCAGGAGCATGTCAGCCAGACCCTGACAAATGCCATCCGCTCCGGTCGGATTCATCATGCCTTTCTCTTCACCGGCGCTCGCGGTGTCGGCAAAACCTCTGCAGCCCGCATCCTCGCCAAAGCACTGAACTGTGAAGAGGGACTGTCAGACCATCCTTGCGGCACCTGTTCCTCATGTACGGAAATCACGGCCGGGCAAGGCCTGGATGTCCTCGAAATCGACGGCGCCTCGAATACAGGCGTTGATGATATCCGTGAGCTGCGCGAGAATATTCGTTACCTGCCCAGCCGCTCGCGCTTCAAGATCTTCATTATTGACGAAGTCCACATGCTTTCGACCAACGCCTTCAATGCGTTGCTGAAGACCCTTGAGGAGCCCCCGGAGCACGCCAAGTTCATCTTTGCCACCACGGAGCCGCACAAGATCCCGATAACCATCCTGTCGCGTTGCCAACGTTTCGATTTCCGCAAAATCCCCCTGGCTCGAGTCGCCAAGCGTCTGCGCGAAATTTCCGATGCAGAAAATCTGACGATCTCGGATCGCAGCCTCAGCCTGGTTGCCCGCCAGGGTGAAGGCAGTATGCGCGATGCGCTCTCCACCCTCGACCAGGTGATTGCCTTCTCCGGTGAGGAAGTTGACGATGACGCCGTACAGACCCTGCTCGGCATGGTCGATCGCCGCCTGCTGCTTGATACCGTTGAGGCCGTTCTCCAACGTGACAGCCGTCGGGCGCTCGATTCGGTACACCGGGTTGATCAGCAGGGCCTGGCTTTGCGGCAATTCACCCAGGACCTGCTCGAAATGTTCCGTGGCATGGTCATCTGTAAAGTTGTCGACGAGCCCGCCGAAATGCTCGACCTGGTGGGGGACGAGTTGAAAGAGCTGAAAACTCTGTCTGAAGAGGCTTCGCTTGAGGATCTGCAGAGAATCGTCACCTTGCTCATGAAAACCCAGAGTGAACTGGTCCACAGCAGCTATCCCCTCTTGACTCTGGAGATGAGTCTGGTGCGCCTGGCCACCCTTGCTCCATCCCAGGAACTCGGCAAACTGATCAGTCACATCGAACGCCTGGAAAAACGCTTGAGTGCAGCACCTCTGACGAAAACTCAGAAGGCACCGCAGCGGCCAACATCCAGGGAACAGCACTACCCAACCTCAGAGGAACATCAGCCCCCAACTTCAGAAGAACATCGATCCCGGGCTCCAGAGGTGCCACCGCCAAAAAAGTCTGAAGCCCCCGTCGCCGAATCGACCGACAGTAAGGGTTGGCAGGGGCTGGTTGAGCAAGTCAAACAAAGCCGGCCGATGCTCGGTTCGGTCCTGGAACATGGCCGCCTGCTCAAACTACAGCTACCAATCCTGGAGATCGGCTATGCAAAAGGATCGTTTATGCTCAGCCAGCTCCAGGAGCAGGACATCAGCCAGGACCTGGAAGTCCTGGCAACCGACTATTTCGGTCAACCGGTCAAGCTGCGGGTGGTTCCCATCGATGCCAAGCAGCAGAGCACACCACCGTCCCTGGTGGAAGATCGCAAGGCCAAAGAGACCGATCGCATGCGGCGCCTGCGTGAGGATGCCATGGAACATCCAGCCTTGAAATCGGTTCAAAATATTTTCGACGGCAAAATTAAAAAAGTTATCCCCATCGACAAGGGATTTGTTTAGAAAGAATGTAGGAGACAGGAGAAAGACCTTAACATACTGTCTTCTGTATTCCAGTGATTAATAGATCAATAAACCAGAACAGCCTTAATTGTGGCTGCAGATGAATGGAGGAACACTTACATGGCACGAGGTGGTATCGGCAACATCATGAAGCAGGCACAACAGATGCAGCGTCGCATGGCCGAGCTGCAGGAAGAGCTTGAGAACAAGAAGGTCGAAGCGTCTGCCGGTGGTGGCATGGTCACGGCAGTGGTCAGTGGCAAGCAACAATTACTGGAACTGAGGATTGACCCGACAGCTGTTGATCCGGACGATGTGGAAATGCTGCAGGACCTGGTGACAGCAGCCGTAAACGAGGCGATCAAACAGAGCCAGCAGATGGCCCAGGAAGAAATGAGTAAAATCACCGGCGGGATGAATATTCCAGGGCTTTGTTAGCCCGATCCCGGTTTCTGTTAACCCTAAAGTCCAGTCTCTGTTATCCCGGGGAAGGGATGCGAACAGAATTTAGTACTTGCAATACCCGGGAATATTAAGCTAAAATGAATCTTTTTACTATGAATAAAAATACTCCCAGGTATTTTTTCAGCGGTACGAAAAAACTTTGACCTCCTTAAAATATCTTTGAAATCGCATAAACTATTGAATTGCTGTAAAAAATTATGTTAAACTCCATCCCGTCTTTCGCACGATTGGTGGCAGAATTGGCCAAGTTTCCGGGTGTCGGCAACAAGACGGCAACCCGGCTGGCCTTTTTTTTGCTTCGCCAACCTGAGGCTCAGGCCGAGGCCTTGGCGGCAGCAATTCTGGATCTGCAACGCAACACCCGGTTTTGTTCCGTGTGTTTTCATATCACGGAAGAGGATCCCTGTACCATCTGCAGCAACCCGGGGCGGGATGAGCATCTGATCTGTGTCGTCGAAGAACCCCAGGCTCTGCTGGCGATCGAGCGCAGTCGCTCTTTCAAAGGACACTACCACGTACTTCACGGTGCATTGTCACCACTGGACGGCATTGGTCCGGAAGACCTCAAGATTGCACCTCTGATCAAACGCCTGGAACAGGGCGAGGTTCAGGAAGTTCTCATAGCAACCAATTTTACTGTCGAGGGCGATGCCACAGCACTTTACCTGGCAAGCCTGATCCAACCTCTCGGCATCAGGGTGACCCGCCTGGCTTATGGTATCCCGATGGGCAGTGAACTCGAATACGTCGATGAAGCAACTGTGAACCGTGCCGTTGAAGGCCGACGAGACATCTGATAACGGGTCAAAAAGACTTTTACAATGTTTTTAAATAGCACGATTCATTAATACAACATTCCAGTCAAGGAGGAATTCCAATGTCCAAGAAAATGGTCTGTATTGACGGCAATACCGCTGCAGCGCATGTAGCCCATGCGACCAATGAGGTGATCGCCATCTACCCGATCACGCCCTCTTCAGTGATGGGCGAGATATCCGACATCAAAAGTGCCATGGGGGAGAAAAACATCTGGGGCACCATTCCCAAGGTGGTTGAGATGCAATCGGAAGGCGGTGCAGCCGGCGCCGTACACGGAGCCCTGCAGGCAGGTGCCCTGACCACGACCTTCACTGCCTCCCAGGGTCTGCTGCTGATGATCCCCAACATGTTCAAGATCGCCGGCGAACTGAGCCCTACGGTCTTTCATGTCTCGGCCCGTGCCATCGCCGCCCAGGCACTGTCAATCTTCGGCGACCACTCCGACGTCATGTCCTGCCGTTCCACCGGCTGGGCTTTCCTCTGCTCCAACAACGTCCAGGAAGTTATGGACTTCGCCCTGATTGCCCAGGCAACAAGTCTCGAATCACGCATTCCCTTCCTGCATTACTTTGACGGTTTCCGCACCTCGAGTGAAGTCCAGAAAGTCCACGAACTTTCCGAGAACGACATGCGGTTCATGATCAGCGACGATCTGGTCCGGGCGCATCGAGCCCGCGGCCTGTCACCCGACCATCCGGTTCTGCGCGGTACTGCCCAGAACCCGGATGTTTACTTCCAGGGTCGCGAAACGGTCAACAGCTACTATGACAAGCTCCCGGCCATCATGCAGGCGCAGTTCGACAAGTTTGCCGAGCAGACCGGCCGCCAATACAACCTCTTCGACTATGTCGGTGACCCCAATGCCGAACGCGTCGTGGTGATGATGGGTTCTGCCTGCGACACCATGCACGAACTGATCGAACATCTGGTGGCCAAGGGCGAGAAGGTCGGCCTGATCAAGGTGCGCTTCTTCCTGCCTTTCGATATCGCCGCCTTCGCTGCAGTCCTGCCGAAGACCGTCAAAAAAATCGCCGTACTCGACCGCACCAAGGAGCCAGGCTCCATGGGCGAGCCACTCTACCAGAACGTGCGCACCGCTTTCGGTGAGGCGATGGCCGACGGCCTGATCTCTTTTGCAGGTTATCCGCAAATCGTCGGTGCCCGTTACGGCCTCGGCTCCTACGAGTTCAGCCCCGGTATGGCCAAGGCGATACTCGACAACCTGTCGAAAGACAAACCGATGAATCACTGCGTGATCGGTATCAAGGACGATGTCACCGGCCGCAGCATTGATTTTGACCCGAACTACCGGGTACCCTTTGATGGTTATTCGGCGATGTTCTACGGTCTCGGCTCTGACGGTACTGTCGGCGCCAACAAGAACTCGATCAAGATCATCGGCGACTCCACCGACAACGAAGTTCAAGCCTACTTTGTCTATGACTCCAAGAAGGCCGGCAGCATGACCACCAGCCATCTGCGCTTCGGCAAGAAGGAGATCCGCGCGCCGTATCTGATCACCACCTCTGACTTTGTCGCCTGTCACAACTTCTCGTTCCTTGAGAAATACGACATGCTGAAAAACGCCAAAGAGGGTGCCACCTTCCTGCTCAACAGCCCCTTCAGCAAAGACGAAGTCTGGCCGCACCTGCCGAAGAGAGTCCAGCAGACCATCATCGACAAGCAGCTCAAGTTTTTCGTTATCGATGGTGTAAAACTCGGCAACGAAATCGGTCTCGGTTCCCGCATCAACGTCATCATGCAGACCGCCTTCTTCAAGATCTCCAATATCATTCCGATTGATCAGGCGGTTCGCGAGATCAAGGACGCCATTGTCAAATCCTACAGCAAAGCTGGCGAGAAGGTTGTCAACATGAACAACCAGGCGGTCGATGTCGGTCTGGAGAATATCCAGGAAGTCACCGTTCCGACCAGTGCTGACAGTACCATCGAGATGACTATCGGCCAGTGGGCAGGCACCCCTGACACCGTGCAGAACACCCTTGGCCCGATCATCGACGGCCTCGGCGAGAACCTGCCGATCTCGGCCATGCCGGATGATGGTACCTTCCCGACCGGTACCGCCATGTTCGAAAAACGCAACATCGCGATCGAAACTCCAGTCTGGGATGAGGAACTCTGTATCCAGTGTGGTATCTGCTCTTTCGTCTGCCCACATGCAACCATACGCATGAAGATTTACGACGAAAAAGAACTCGCCGAGGCGCCTGAAACTTTCAAGTCTGTGCGGCGCGCGGCAAGGATATGGGCGGCAGAAAATTCACCTGCAGGTCGCAGTGGAAGACTGCACCGGCTGCGGTGCCTGTGTTTACAACTGCCCGGCCAAGAGCAAGACAGACGAGAACCACAAGGCGATCAACATGCAGCCTCAACCACCGCTGCGTGACACCGAGCGCAAGAACCTCGACTTCTTCCTTAACCTGCCTGACACGGATCCGGCCCTCTTTAACAGCGCCACACTCAAGGGCAGCCAGCTGTTACCGCCGATGTTCGAATTCTCCGGCGCCTGTGCAGGCTGCGGCGAGACTCCATTCGTCAAGCTCTGCTCCCAGCTCTTTGGCGATCGTATGCTGGTTGCCAATGCCACCGGCTGCTCCTCGATCTACGGCGCAACCTGCCAAGTCCACACCCTGGACCACGCGTAAGGACGGCCTCGGCCCGGCCTGGAGCAACTCGCTCTTTCGAGGACAACGCCGAGTTCGGTTCGGCTTCCGCCTGGCGATTGACAAGACCGCCGAGTCCGCCGCGAACTGCTGGTCAAGAACATGGCCTGCGGCTGTGCGCTGCCTGCCAGGGCAGCGCGAACTGAAACAGGCCATCCTCGACGCTGACCAGTCGTCCCAGGCCTGATCGAAGCACAACGCGTCGGATCGCGACAGCTCAAGGCATCCTGGCTAGTGCACCATGAGACCGCCACCAGCTGCTCGCCGACGCCGACTTCTGCATGAAATCGGTCTGGATCCATGGCGGCGACGGCTGGGCATACGACATCGGTTACGGCGGCCTCGACCATGTTCTCGCCACCGGCGCCAACGTCACGTGCTGGTCATGGACACCGAGGTCTACTCCAACACCGGCGGCCAGGCCTCCAAGGCGACGCCGATGGCTGCCGTGGCGCAGTTCGCTGCCGGCGGCAAGCAAATGCCGAAAAAAGACCTCGCCATGATGACCATGACTTACGGCAACATCTACGTTGCCAAGGTCTCGATGGCCAATCCAGGGCAGGTGGTCAAGGCCATGCTCGAGGCTGATGCTTACGATGGCCCGTCGCTGATCATCGCCTACTCGCACTGCATCGCCACGGCATCAACATGACCAGCGCTGTGGACAACTGCAAACGCGCGGTGACTCCGGCTACTGGCCGACTCTTCCGCTTCGACCCGCGCGTGCCGCAGAAGGCAAGAACCCGCTGCAGCTCGACTGCAAAGCGCCGACCATCAGCTTCGAAGATTTCGCCAACAACGAAAACCGCTTCCGCATGCTCAAGAAAGCGCAACCCCGAGCAGGCCGAGCAACTGATGGAAGCTTCGGCGAAAGACTTCGCCGCCGCTTCGAGCTTTACCAGAAGCTGGCCGACCTGTCGGCTGATTGCGGCACCAAGTAAATAAGCACCCTGTAGTGCAAAAAAGC